>Ga0208303_1000175_pt1 | contig 26984 bp, 25 predicted proteins | sample CB_VirMetaG_2_FD_184537 | JGI IMG/M metagenome (GOLD analysis project Ga0208303, IMG submission 184537) | Freshwater to marine saline gradient viral communities from Chesapeake Bay - CB_1504_2 Viral MetaG (SPAdes) (version 4) | ecosystem: Environmental > Aquatic > Marine > Coastal | place: USA... | reverse complement strand
TTAGATTCAAATTCACGAGGCATCATACCTGTTAATTCTTGGAATTGTTGATCAAAGTTGACCAATACTCCATCCATATCTAGAAATATTTTGTAGTCCATAACCTTTTCTTCATTTTCGAATACCGGTAAAGATAATGCCTTTCTTCTGCTTCTCCAAAGATTTAATATGGCTTCTTTATCTTCTTTTGTTTCAATACCAGGTGCTATATCTAAGTAGTTGTTGATTACATCAGCAAATGGCTTTTTAGTTTTCTTAGCTTTCAAATATAAACCCTGAAGCATAGCGTCTACTTCTTTTTCAAGTTTATAGTAGTCGCTTTTAGGTAAAATTTTAAGTTTATTAATCATATCACGAATCATGATATCATCATCCATATATTTACCTTTATCTACGAGATTACCTTCATCATCATATACTTGACCCCTAACGTTATCTCCTGCTTGAGTTAAATGCTCGATTTCATGTCTAATAACATCTGAAACGTCAGCTGAGATTTTAGACCATGCTTGAGGTAAGATTTTAGGGTTGATTCTAAACATAGTAGCTACAAAAGGCATTTTACCTTTATCTTCACCACTATTTGAAGTACCGTCTACCTCGTATCCGTCTATTTTTTTATCAAACTCTACTATACCAACGTAGTTGAATTCAATTTCTCTACCTTTACCATCAAAATCATCAATATCAATATCAACAAATGATTTTTTAGGTAATGGTTTTTTCTTTGAATCAGCAACCCATTTTTTAATAGTTGCTCTAGTTAACTGTGTAGTTAATGAATCGTAAGCTCCTTCATCTAAACGAGCTAATTCGTAAGCGAACGCATTTAAACCAAATGGGTCTTTACCTAATTTTTTGTTAAATCCTTCTTCTAAACTATCAGTCCAATTTCTAAACGTCATTGTACCCTTTAGATTAGCTTCGGCCTCAATTTTATTTAAATGATCGTCTTCCTGAGTATTTGTAGTTGTAATGTTACCTAATCTACCCTCTAGATTTTGAATATGATGAATCATTTCATGTGCAAAACTACGCGCAATATCTTTGGGATGACGCCCGTGAGTATATAAAACGATGGTTTGTGTGTTAGGATCGTAGTATGCGGTTTTCCCGAAGAAATCCTCAGCATTTGTAACATCATCGTCTATTAACTCTAAACCAGGTAAAGGTTCAATATTGTACCCTTTATCTATCATGTGTTGGGTTAATTCAGCTAGTTTAGGTAAAATATCAATAGAGTTACCCATTGAATGTTCTTTTACTACTAATTTAGGAGATGAAGAATTTGTTTTAAATTCTGGTTCATCTGGGGAATTGCGTTTGTAAGCTGTTTTTAAGACTAAATCTTTTAGATAGTCATCTCCATACCCAGTGTTTACAGCAGCAATATCTACTAAACGTTTTAAATGAGTAAATACTCTATTTTCGTCTCTATATAAATCTGCTACTTCATCTCCGTAAGTATCATGAATTTTAGACATTAATTCAATGATGTCTTCTTCAGTTAATCCTCTTTCAATTACTCTTTCTTTAAAGTGATTAGTAAAGTTAATATCAATATCTAAATCCTCGAACATATCATCGAGTACTTTTTCTAATGAAGTAAAATTAACAGATTCTTTAACCATTGATTTGCTTACAATATTGTAAATAGTTTCCTTTTCACTTTGTTGTAATTCAGAGGGGAGAAATTTAATGAATTCTTCTGGTTTACCAATTGCTTTTCTAGCATTAGTACCACTCATTCCAGCATCAGGAGTAGTGATTAGTTTAACTGATGTATTAGGGTATTTATCCTCAATGCCTGTAGTGCGTTGAGCAACATCAGCCATATCATCGTCTCTGCCTTCACGAGCACCAATCAAAAAATATACTTTTTCGTTTTGATTATCTCTAGCATATCGAACTACATCACCAATTGGGGCTGAAGAGGGGATGATTTGGACTTTATCTCCTAAAATATCTTTGTATATATCCCAAATAGCAAGAGATTGTTCTTGTCCTATTCCATCTCTACTACCCCCACCTACATAAATGATTAATTTATCGATTTCGGGGTAATCTTCTAAAGCTGTTTTAACAATGTCAAAGTGTCCTTTTGTAGGGGGTTTAAAACCTCCACCAAATACAGCAGTTACACTTTCTTGCTCGAGTAAGGGACGAATTAATTCTTTAACTAATGAATTCATGAAGTTAAAAATGATTTGAGTTTAGATTGTGCTTCTTGTGGAGCAACAACTTGTTGAATCATATTACCTACTTCTTCTTTAGACATTAATTTGCGAATTTCATCTTCTGTCTTTTTCTTATTTGCTTCTGAACGTGCCTTTTCCTTATCAGTTTTAGGCTTAGTATCAGTTGGGATATAAGGAACGATATATTTTTCAATAATATCGTCTAAATCTTGGGCATCTTGTAATTTTTTATCTTTAGTAGTTGCTACAAAATTGCTACCAAATAAGTTAAGGTAAGGAATAAAGTTTTTAGTTACGTTAGCCCAAGTTTGCATTACGATAGCTGGCATTAGGCTTCTATCTTCGCCTTTAGAGCGTTCGAATCTATCTTGGTTTTTACTTAATGATTTTTCTAATGAAGAATAAACATAAACCATAAACACTTCGTAACCAGCTGATTCTAAAGTATTTTTAAGTTCTTCGGTTTTCTTATATGAAGCCGCAGTACCATCGATTACAATATTTTTACGTTGCTCAATTTCTTGAGCTAATCTATCTTGGTATGATTTTTGGGCTGCCTGCATTGCAACAGCTGCTTTACTTCTACCTTCAGCATCGGCTTTTTTTAAATCTAAAGATACACCAGCATCTTTTAGGTTTTTAATAAAATCATCATCAATGTTGAGTGTGGTAAGCCCCATTCCTGATAAGATATCTCCAACGATAGAGGATTTACCTGCACCAGGAGCACCTGCTAGGATAACAGCTTTAGGGGCATTTTGTGCCTCTTTAAGTAGTGTCATAAGTGAAATCATAAACGCGCGTTTACAATAAATATTATAACTTTCGTTTAGCTGACGTTCTAAATTCTGTAAAAATGGGTGAGTGTTTAGGGTTTTCTAAATCAAACAATTTTTTAACAGTCATGAAAATATCAATGTTATCAGCCTGAGATCGTTTAGATTCATAGATCTCCCACCCCTTACCTTGCATAAGTCCATCTTTTGGACCACGCTTAGATGATTTGAGCCATAAAACTCCAGTGCGGTCAACCGATTTGCCGTAGCATTCTTCATAGCATTTAGCGTAGATAGCTGTTTGCAAATCGTATGTAGTTTGTAAATTATTGGATGTTTTAAAATCAATAACCCATAACTCGCCATCAATCTCACAAACCATATCACAAGTTCCCGCTACTCTAAGTTCATCGGAAAACAAGTGGACCTCCGTTTCGATCAATTTAGGATCATAAGTCTCCCAAAAATCAACGAAACGAAGGAACATTTGCCATACATCTGGGTTGTATGCTGGGTTTCCGAGCGAGTTTAAAAAGTTTAATTCTTTACCATTTAGGTAGTCTTCAATCATTTCGTGTACTTGAGTACCTTCTTGACCTGCTTTTTTAACAATATGTTCAGATGAATAACCTACTTTTTTTAGCCAATCTTCAAAAAACTTTCCTTTTGGATAATATTGTAAAACATAAGTAATAGAAGGATAGTACTTGCCATTGCGTCTGTAATAACGCGAATCGGGCATAGTAATTTGTTTAGCATCTTCCGAAATTTCTAGAATACGGTTGTAAGAATGTTTAATATTTCTCTTACTCATACGAATTGTAATTTTTTAGCCATTAAATCATATTCACTTAATGGTGTTGTTTTTTGAATGAGATTAGTAATTGCCTCAAATCCCATTTCCGATGGGTCTTTTTCTTTAAGATCAACCAGGTAAACTTCTTTACCTTCATTCATTAGGTATTCACAAAACTTAACGGCATCCTTTTGCGCGTCCTTATCTAAAGCTATATATATTTTTTGTACCTCTGAGGTAACGATTTTTTTCATTAACTCCCTCTGGATGTGTTTTCCTAAAAGTGGGATTGCATTTCGTTTAATGGCTAAAGCATCAAAAGGTCCCTCACATAAAACAAGTGGAGAGGACCAATTGATAAACAATTCAAATGGTACCATATCCTTACTCATTGGAGGATTTTTGTATTTAGTATAGGAATGTGGATCAAAGTTACGAGCCACAAAGTAATTTAGCGTTCCCTCGTGAGAATACGACGGTATAATAATCATCTTGTCATAAACACCGCCCTCGCAATAGCCAATATTGTAGCGCAGTATATCCGCTTTAGTTACTCCTCGTTGTTTTAGATAAGCTAATGCTTGTCTCCCAGTCATATCACTCTTAGTGATTTGAGTAAATGATTTAAATTCCTTAGGTAAATTAATTGCCTCAATTTTACGTTCATTTTTCTGGTAGTCAGTATATGAAACGTGTTTTTTGATTTCAGTTAATTTGTCATCATCAGCTTTAGCTTGTTTAAGTAAGGTAACTAAATTAGTTCCTTTTTTACCACAAACCCAACAATGCCAAGGATTACCCTTAACCGAATCGTCAAAATTGACTTCCAATTTGGGTTTAGTGTGGTTACAGAAAGGGCAGTGATAGGCTTGATTACCACGAGCTGTAGGTTTCCCTACTCCCAAAACCGAATTTACAATATTAACTAATAGATGGTTTACCATATGTTATAAGATAAGAAAGAAAGCTTAATTTTCCAAGCTTAATTTTACCTTTTTTATTTTGTTAACCATACTAACTCATAATTTTTATAAGTTAATGTATCGTTATTAATCTTTTTATTGGCAAAGTTTTCAATATCTTCGATCAATATTAATTTTAAGTGGTATTGATAACCCTCTTTTAGTAAGTTATATATTGTTTCTCCAACAAATTTATTATTTGCAGCCGTATGATTAAAGTAACTAAAAATTCCCCCCGGTTTTAAAATATTATCAACTTCTTTAATAAAATAATACCATTCGTTAGCATTATCCTCAATATTAATAGTGTCAAAATATATTCCGTCAAACTTTATTTTATTATATTTAAAGTATGAAACCCATCTTCTCCAATCACCCTCATATAGAGTTGCTGTTTTACCAAAACCCTTTTCTTTAGCTAATTTACAAACATCTGGGTGGATTTCAATGATAGTGTGAGTATTTGGGTTTAAATTTCTTATATACCCATCTATAATGCCTAAACCAAATCCTACATTAAGTACATCTCCTTTATTTTGACAAATTATATTTGCACTCTCCTTCATTATTAAATCCTCTTGGTCATCCATTATAGATTTAGGTAATAGGGGAGAATATAAAATATTATCTTTAATTTCTATGGGGTTATTTATATATTCTTTTAGAGTTGGTCTAACATCCATTTTAAATAACATTTATCCTACAAAGTCTTTCCTAAAAAACTTACCGAGAATATTATCATTGAAATATTCATCTGGTTTTTGAAGTACCTCATAGAGGAATAGTGCTTTTGTTTCCTCATAAGTTAATAACTTTTTACTTGAAACGCACGTTAAAATTTCACGTTTGAATTCTTTTTGTTTTCCTTCTTTAATTAAAGACAGAATTTCTTTATGGGAACCATAGTAAGTTTTCCAATCTGATTCTTTAGTTACCTTTTTAAAGGTTGGTTTACGGCCAGATTGACCCTCATATACTACCAAATCTTTTTTAGTTAATTTAGCTTTACGAGTAAATTGGAGAACTTTTTTTCCAATATAGATTTTACCTGAAGGGATGTGTATAACTCTATAAACAAAACCAAAGGTTTGAGGAGGAAAATCCTCTATCGAAGATATTTCTTCGCCTTTATAATACCACATATTTTAAATTTTATTGAATATGATTTTCAGCATATACTCTTTTAACTGACCACCAAGTGTTATTAACATTAGTAGCAGAGCCAACTGAGGCGTCACCCCCGATTGCAAACAATCTAAGAGCAGCATAAGCTCCTAATGATATAACTTCATCAGAAACATAGTAGTAGAAACTACCGTGTCTAGGGTTGGTAGCTATGGCACCTCCTAAATGATTTGAGTTATTAGATTCATACATTGTAGCTTGGATGGTAGTTAATGTAGGATCATATAAATTCCAATTCATTGTACTGTAAGAAGTTGTTTGTGAACCTTGAACAAACATTCCCCAAGAAAACTCATATAAACCTGCAGCCTGGATTTGAATGTATTGTCCTCCACTATTATCATAAACTAAAGACCCATCATTATTAATTTCTAACCAATTATCATTATTTTGATAACCTTGGGTAGTAGTCCAAGTAATAATAGCATTAGTACCACTAGTAACTGTTTGGATATTACCTTCACCACCTTTTCTAGTTATAATTTGTGCTGGAGGTAAAACGTTATAAGCAAATGTATCAGTTGATGGGCTAGCTGATGATGAAATTAATGTACCACTAGAGATATTAAGAGTGTCTGCTAAGCTATCAGCTATAAGATTAACACCTCCTACTGACATAGTATTAAAGGTATTAACACTACTTCCGCCTCCACCTGTGATGGTTACTGTTATATTATTAGCCGTAGGTTCAGTTAAAGTTGCTCCTACAAAGTTAATAGATTCAACATCTGTAGTTAATGAAGTACCATTATCTAAAATTTCAACTGCAGCACCTGCGCCTGAAGTTCCTGATGTTCCTGATGAACCTGAAGTTCCGTTTGTACCGTCTATACCTGAAATACCTGAAGTTCCGTTTGTACCGTTTATACCTGAAATACCTGAAGTACCTGATGTTCCTGATGAACCTGAAGAACCAGAAATACCCGATGAACCAGAAGTACCTGATGAACCATCTGTACCTGATGTGCCGTTTATGCCTGAGATACCTGAAGTTCCTGAAGTACCATTTACTCCAGAAATACCAGATGTTCCTGATGTTCCTGATGAACCTGAAACTCCGGAACTACCTGATGAACCAGAAGTGCCTGATGAACCATCTGTACCTGAAGTACCATTAATACCGGAAATACCAGAAGTGCCTGAAGTACCATCTACACCAGAAATTCCTGAAGTACCTGAAGTACCAGATGAACCTGAAGTGCCTGAAGAACCGGAAATACCCGATGAACCAGAAGTACCAGATGAACCATCTGTACCTGAAGTACCATTAATACCAGAGATACCGGAGGTACCCGAGGTGCCATCTACTCCTGAGATGCCAGATGTACCTGAAGTACCAGATGAGCCCGAAGTACCGTTTGTACCAGATGTACCGTTTGTACCAGATGAGCCCGAAGTACCTGATGAACCATCTGTACCTGATGTACCGTTTATACCTGAGATGCCTGAAGTACCTGAAGTGCCGTTAATACCTGAAATGCCTGAAGTACCTGAAGTGCCTGAGCTGCCTGAAGTACCGTTTGTACCTGAAGTTCCATTTGTGCCAGAAGTACCATTTGTGCCTGAAGTACCTGAAGTGCCGTCTACTCCTGAGATGCCAGATGTACCTGAAGTGCCGTCTACTCCTGAGATGCCAGATGTACCTGAAGTACCTGAACTACCTGAGGTACCAAATCCAGATGAACCTGAAGAACCTGAAGTACCAGATGAACCTGAAGTACCTGAAGTACCATCTACTCCCGAAATACCAGAGGTACCTGAAGTGCCGTCTACTCCGGAAATACCAGAAGTACCCGAAGTACCTGAGCTACCTGATGTGCCCGAAACTCCTGATGAACCTGATGAACCTGAAGTACCATTTGTGCCTATTCCAGATGTACCTGATGAACCTGAAGTGCCTGAAGTGCCATCTACACCAGAAATACCTGAAGTGCCTGATGTTCCTGATGAACCTGAGGTACCTGAGGTACCTGAAGTAAAGTATACAGCATCATCCCATAACATATATTCTCCTGTAGTAGCACTTCTAACAACGATATTATGAACTGAACCTAAGGGAGAAGGAGCGTTAGTTGGATTTTCTTGATAAAGAGAACCACTAATAGTAAAACTACCACTAACTGAGATATCGTAATTTTCTTGACCTGTAAGAGAAACTACAGATTGAGAAACATGCCAAGCATTAATGATTTGACCTTGTGCTATCTCATCACTGCCTGTAACGAATATGTCTTTTAATATGTTTTGTCCTTTCATGGTTTTATGTCCTATCTATGTTTATAAATATAGTAGTATCTGTTGTTCTTGAGGTAGGAAGTGGTTGAGATAATTTTCCTACAGCTAATAAATTTTGGGCTTCGTCGTATAAACCAACAGTAGTTACGTACGGATCAAAATAAGAACTTGTTAGATAGTTATAAATATACCCATTAGAACCTGATAAGGCAGATGGGTTTTGAGTGAAATTAAATTCACTAGGGGAGATTGTTGCTTTATACTGTGTTTCGTATATAGTAAATGAACTTGAGAATGAACAAGTAGCATTAGTAGATAATAATTGACCCACTGTAATACCACCCCCGTATATATCTTCTTCGTATTCTGAAATACCATACCCTTCTGGAGTTGGTGGTCTGTTATCCATTAAAAATGTGAATACTGCTATGCCATGAGGATAAATAATGTTACCACAAAAACTTCCATTAACATATAAGTTACCCTGGCTGTCATCTGTTATTGTATGGGAGATGGATTCACTAACACAAGTATAAACAAATGAACCAGGTTGGATATAATCTCCATATAAACGAGAAGGAATAGATAAAGTAACTATTTTATTACTAGAACCTGTAGGAAAATATCTTACCCCATCTGTTGTAGTTTGTAAATAATTCTCATATCTACCTGATGAGTCTGGGTTGCCTACATATACATCACCTGCTGTAGTATCTCCAGGAAATAAACTTTGTGTTTGTAGAGGTGAACCGTATGAAGAACTAAGGAAGTTAGAATAATATAACTCCTTAGCGGAGTTATAAATTAAAACTTGATATTGGTCATTGTTATTACCCGTTAATGATTGGGTAAATTCAAAGTTCCCATTAATACCTAAAAATCGATCAATATCGACATTAGAATCAGTAAATTGGGAGACCGGAAAAGAAAAACTTTTGTTTAACTCAAACGGTTCGACTATAATGTCTTGTGATAAAAATTGTTTCCAAGCGCTCATTCATTAGAAGTCTAGCTTCACGCGTATTAATGCTTCTTTAGTAAAATCTTTCTGTAATGGTTTTGATAATTTAGCTACAGCTAACAATTCGTTAGTGTCATTATATAAACCTACTGTTGTGATATAAGTAGTTGGGCTATTAATAAATAATGGATACAATACTTCACCAGTTGAACCTGAGATAAATGATGGGTTTTCTGAGTAGTTAAATTGTGAACTTCTGGGTCTACAGAATACAAAATCAGAAGAAATAGTTTCTTGTGAATTAGCGCTAAAAGCAGCCCCATCTTTAATAGCAACAAACATCAAATTTGGGTTTGGATTAGTTGTAGAGCTTGTTGCTGAAGTTAAAGTAGCATCTAAACCAATACCCCCATCAGCAAAATCATTACTTAATGCTCTTGGGTTTAAAATATAAGTAGCAATATCTGGTAAGAACCAACCGTATGAGCCTGAATCAGTACTATAACCTTGGTTATTTAAACTTGTGTTAACATTACCAGCTGATCCTGAAACTAATTGGAAAACTCTACCAGCATCGTTAAATACTACTGAGTTTACTACTTGGCTATTATCAGTTAATGAGATTGTATCTCCACCATTACTTAATAGTAGAGTTGTAGAACCTGGGAATAGGGATTCTTTATATCTACTTCTCTCTACTGAGATAGCCCAGAAATCTGATGATGTAATACCACCAAAAGAGAAAGATGCATTTTCATCACCTAATACTAAAGTACGGTATTGACCAAATACAGTTGATGAAGGTGATTTACCATCTACATCTGTGTTATATGCTACACTACCACTTCCGGCTTGGTTACCATAAGTAACAGCAAATTCTAAAGAAGAAGTTGCAGCATTTGAAAATACATTAAGGTAGTAATTACCTGAGTTGCCAGTTGCTTGAGTTGATGATGTAAAAAATGTGTAAATTGCTGGAACTTGAGTATCTTTCCATAAACCAGCAGTGATACTATCAGCTGATACTACAAAATCGTCGGCTTCTAATCTGTTAAATGACATAATTTAAATTTTATTAATTACCTGATACTTTAGTTACTGTTACTGGGATTTGAGCACGTGCTCCTGAGTCTCTACCAATAATAGTTAATGTAGCGTATAAAGCATTATTATTACCAAATAAGGTATTAATTGTAGTGGCTGTAATATTAATTGTAGTTCCAACTACTGTTGCTGACACGTTAGTACCTAATGTAGTAGTTGAATTAGTATTCAATGCGGTAGTAGCTGCTGTTTCTATACCTACACCCTGGAATGTTGAAAATAATCTAACATCAGAAATTGTAGCTGTGTAGCCCCCTTGTTCTGTTTGATTACCACCTGAATAGTTTAGAGTTTGAGGGGTAATAGCTTGTGAAGCACCTTGTTTAATTACGATCGAAGCTGGGACGTTAAGGATAGGCATTCTAGCTGTACCACGTGGAAGTGTAGTAAGTAAATACTTCATAATCTGAGTTTCCTCAGGAAATGCTTCTAATAAAGGCATATTTTCAATTGCCTGACCATAGTAAGCTGAGCCAGAGGGGTGTGTTGGATTATATAAAGTATAATCAATCTCGTCATCTGCTAATGCAAATTGTGTGATACGGAAAGTACCATCGTTTTTAGCTAGTAACTCTCTGCCTTTTGTTGTTAAGATAGCATCAACTGTTACTACAGAATTATTTAAATATCCCATTTTTTAATACGTATTTTGTTATAAATATATGTTAATTTTAAAGTTTAACCAATTAATTGTTCTGTTGTTAGTGTTTTTAATATAGAATTTACTTTTTCTTCCGTACCTCCGTAAAAATATTCGGGAGTTAAAATTCCGGAAGATGTTCCACCTGCAGGTTTATCTACAGATAAAAGAATATAAGATGGATCGTTTATATATCTTCTAACTAAGAACCAGTTCATTTCAGGATTTGTAAGATTAATTTGTCTATCTACAGTAAATACTATAGCCCCAGGATCCGATACAGCATTATCCACACTTGTAATAGTGTAAGTTTGTGTTTCTGTTCCTTGAAATCTAATTTGATCTCCTACTTGAAGAACAAAATCCAATGTAATAGGATAAAATCCACTATTATCAATATCTTTTTGTCTTTGTCCATATACAGATGTAAGAGCTTTTGTTTTAAATCTTTGAGCTCCTGGTGTTCCTATAGCTCCTAATTTTTCCCAATAATTTAAATTATTTGGAGCAGGTACATCAGGTCCTACTGAACCTATAGCTGGTGGTGGTGATTGAGATACTCTTAAGTAAGAATTAGTATTAATATTTACAAATTGACCTTGACCTCCACTAGTTGTTGCTGTTATTTGAAGTCTATAATCATCATGTATTGATGAATTAGCATCAGTATAAGTTATAGTTATACTATTTACCGCACCAGGTTCTAGTATATTCCCTATATTTGGGCTTACATTAACCCATCCTCCTCCACTTGAATTCTTTTGAATAAAGAAAGTTGCAGTAGAGCCATTCAATACTTGGATATCATCTTCTAAATAAGCTTCAAATGTTAAGGTTGTTGCCGGGGTACTTCCTGATGGGGATGTTGTAGTAGGTGCATATATATCAGAAGCAAAACTTGCATAACCACCCTGTAGAACCGGTGATGAAAATGCGACGGTACCCGTGTTTTGAATTATAGCAGTATCAGCAAATACTCTTAATCTATAATCTCCTGCAGCTGATTCTTGTTGGTCACCCTGAACAAATTCTAAAGAGCCTGTAAATAAATCGGGTCCCGTATCAGGACCTATGCTTGAGGTTTGGGAATAAATAATTGGAACAGGTCTTTGACCACTCTTAAATATCGGGTGTGTACCTTCTAAATTAGCAAATGGAGATGTTGTAGCATTTTTATCATTAAAAGATAAAATAGCGTTTGAATCCTGTTCAAAGTTTTGTTGTACAATACCTAAGTTAACCCCATTAGAATCATTAATAGGCTCAATAACATTAGCATTTTCATCAATATAATATCTAACATTTACAGCGCTTCTATCTTCTAAGTTATTACCCCATTCTGGAGAGGTGCCTCCCACCCAGTTAAAGAAAGCAAAATAATATCCTTCACTTTGTACTACTGGAAGTTGGCCGTATCCACCTTCTATAGCGGGTAGGTTAAAGTCGTTAGCTGTTGATCTAGCACCTAAGTAGTGGCTGTTTTTAATTCCTCTAGAATACCAATTATAATCTTGGACAAAGGCTTTAGGTAAATTACCATTTTGTTGGGAAGCAGTTATAATTGTTTGTTGGTTAACTGCTTGAATAGCATTTGATTGGTAATCTAAATCCCAGAAAATTTCACTTTGTCTTGGAATTAAGGCATTATTAATAATAGCATTAAAAGGTGAGTAATCAAATGCCGGGGTATTAACAAAAGGATTAAATACAGTATCTGAAGTTACATTTAATCCTAATCCAAGATCATAAATTGGAGAAGAGATAGCAGGAAAATTAATGAATTTAATCCTCCAAACTTGAGGAGAGAATGTAGAAATTTCTCCAATAGTTTGAGTTAGAGTTTGATTAAAAGGAGGACTAGCAGGACCAAATGGATCTGTGAATTCAGTTCTAATAGTAAATGTCATTGTATCTCCAGGACCTAAATTAGATAGAGCAGATTCTATTAAAAGACCATTATTATCAGTTTCATTAATATATATTTCATCAACTCCACTTCCTTGGATTTGTGGTGGGTTACCACTAGTTACAGTTCCAGGATTCCAGTAAAATTCTCCAGGTAAAGGATCAGTATTTGAGGATCCAGATGAAATATAGGATAAGGTAATTGTGCTAGCTGATTTGTATGGGTTATTTGGATTTAAACTTTGTGTAGTAACTACTAAAGTTGAGCCACTAAATTCTCCGTCAATAAATTCTCTAGCATCATCTTGAGTATAACTTTCGAATCCAAATGGAGTTATATTAGAGCCTGTCCAACTTTGAGTTACGTTAATAGCCCCAGGATAATCAAAATCTGTATAGTTGGTATCTAATACAAAATTAGGTAAGGTACCTCCTTGTGAACCTGAAGGTATTACAATTGGGAATGATTGGTAATCATCTGAGGCTGAGTATGCTCTTTGGCCATCTAATAAATAAGGGATTTGGCCTATACTACCTGTTAATTCGTGGAAAGAACGTGAGACCTGTGGTTCAGTATACTTATTTCTTTCTAATAAATGTTGTTTAATAGTAATACCCGTTGCTGCCGAAATTTTAGCAGGTACAAAATCCTTGATTAGCTTGAATAATGAATTATCAAAGAATTTAATTAATCTAATAAAATCATTCCAATCATAATTGCCAGTGTATTTTAAGAAATAATCATTACTTAAGTCTACTAGATCAGGATATGTATTTGAGCTTGTTAAATTTAAACGAGGATCACCAATATATTCACCAATGTTAAAATAACCCAATGAATCAATGATATCATCATTAATTTGGTTTGTAGGTGAAAGTGCTACTTCTACTAAATTAACTGTGTCAGTATAAGCTCCGTTAGCAGTATTATTATCCTGTTGGATTGAGTTTATATTAGATAATTGTTGGTTTCCTGAAGGTAAGTTTAGGTTGAAATTTCTAATTTTATCAGAAACACGATTTTTGATACCAACCGCAGGCTGGTCCATATAAACATACTCATTATTTTCTGTAAATAAACCTCGTGTAATTGTAAAATCACTATCACTATTAAATGATGGGATTGCTGTCCAAGATCCAGTTACTTTAGGATGAATTGATTCTGAACCAGTATATAATTCACCTCCTAGAGATGCTCTAAAAGCTAATTGATCCGGGGCACCATTAATACCATTACCCTCAATAGATTGGGGGTTCATAGTATAATCAAAGAATGATTGAGAATTTAAAGGTATAGTATAATATCTAATTTCTTGGTATGAACCACTAAAATCAACATATGAATTTATAGGACTTGAGAAATTTGATAAACTAATACTATTAAGCCAATCTCCACCACCAGGAGTTATTACTGATGAGGAAGCATTAAATCCTAATTGAGAACCATCTACTCCACTATAAATGTTATTAGCTGCTCTTAATATAAAGGATTCAATATCATCTTCTTGAGAAACGGCTACAGACCACCACCCACCATCAAAGAAAGGTAGATAAACACTAGCAGTATTTACAAAATTATCTGTAGTAAAAATTAATGTAGCGTATTCATTATATGGATCTGGGATAGAACCGCTATAAGAACCTGATGTAAAGCCGGAGCCTGTATAATCAAGTACAATTGCAGTGTCATCTTTTACCCATAAAGCTTGTTGAGGGTAATCTATAGCAGAACCTAAACCTGGGGTTTTAAATCTAAATTCAACAGTATGAGGAACATCATCCCTTGAAATCCATTCTGGGTTGAGGGTCCATTCTGTAGTTATTTGACTTCCATCTCCAGTATCATACTTGTAATTAAATTGGTTAAACCAAAAGTCATAATCATTAGTATTATCTTTATCTTTACTACCAAATTCATTGATTTGAAGTAAAGTGTCTGGGATGCCATAAATTGTAGCTAATGCTCTAATACCATCAATTGTACCTTTTTTCTTATACAAATAAGGTAAAGCATTATATAGACGTTTGTATAAACGTTTGTTAACATCATCTTGAGGTAAAACCTCATTTGAACCTGTTACAAAATTATTTACATACTCATAACCAGTAGGAGTAGGTAAAGAACCTGTCATGTAAGCATATGGAAAAGTGCTTCCTGATGGTGTAATTCCTAGGGTAGAAGTAAATAGGTTAAAGGAACTAAAATTATTTTCATAAATAGTAAATCCTAGGTCACGTAATTGTTGCGCGATTAAATCGGGTGAAATTCCTGAATCAATGCGGTTATCGTTATCCCATTTGTTGGTGATATCTTTGACGTAAATCCATATATTTTCGTCATAGAAGTGACCAACCATATTGTTAAAATCAATATATGATTGATTTAATGGTTCATTTTTAATATATTCTGGGATGTTATTATATATCCAGTTTAAGTTATTAGCATCATATGCTGATCCTGAAGAGAGACTAGCTGTAATCCAATTTTGAGCTTCTGTACTTGTGGTAGAAGCTTGAGTATAGGGGAGGGTTGAATTGGTTTTTGGATAAGGAGTAGAACCACTAGAAAAATAAAGATAATACTCATAAGTATCAAATTCATTAATAGTTTCATTTATTTTTTCTTCAAAAAATGCGGTTGAAGAAGAAGCTTGAGAGACTATATTAGATCCTGAAGAGGCTAAAGAAGTCCAATTTTCAATTTGTTCTAATTTGTAGAAAAAGTTACTTACTCTTTTCTCAGCTGAGGAGAAATTAATAAAATTAGAAAAATTAGTATAATCTACGTTAATAGCTATACTTTTATCTTGATAAAAGCTATTAATTTGTTGTAAAGAAGCCGATAAATCAGTCCCAGTTAAAGTTTGATAACTTTGGGGTTGAGAAGCATTACTGGTTTCGTTTTTTAAATTTAAGTTTAAGTTAGGGCCTTTTAGTCTAATAGAGTTATCTATTATTGTGGGTTCCGGAATAAACTGAAGGTTGTAAGCTATAGGTTCTGCTACTTCTTCTACTAAATAACAAGTTGATTTTAGTTGGAATTGTAGAGGTAAGGCTTCGTATAATTTAATTAAAACTGTATTGCCATCTAAAGCTATATTATTAGCAATTACTAGTTTATTTTCTCCAAAATTTAAGAAAAAATCAGGATAATAAGGATCTGTAGCTCTTTCAGCTATGAAATCATTAATAGTAGAAGTAATTGTAGGATTCGGAATTACATTTGAAGTTAATCGAATTTCAGTTCGATCAGAGCTTATTTCCGAAATAAAATATCTAGTAGAAGGGTTTGAACCTCCTCTATTAGATAAAAAGTTATAATATGTGTTATAACTTCCTTGGAAAAATCCACTATCAATTAAATCTTTTTCAGGATCTAATACTAGATTATTATCTATTAATTGGTAATCAGTATAAGGAATTATAGAATCTTGACCCTTAGGATATAATAAAGACCCATCTAAATTATAAACAAAGTATTCAATATATGAAGATACTGAATAGTCTTCTAATGTTAGTCTTCTGGGATCTATATTATTTATATTAATTGCCATTGGTCAGTGTACCTACTTGGTTTAAAGTATTTTGTGAAAGAGATTCTAATTGTTGCCTTTGGGTTAATAATTGTTCTCTTAAAAATGTAATTTCTTGTTGTAATGCTTCAAGTTCTTGAGATTGAGGGACATACCCAATATACTCAGTACTAGATTCAATTAAAGTAGTATGTGAATTTTCACCTGTTTTAGGGATTTGAAAAAATAAAGCATTGTAATAGTTAAAAAAATCATTCACAGTAGGTATATTCTCATCCACAGTTACTGGGGATGGTGGTAATAACTGAGTGAATTCAGTGTTAATGGTTTGGGAATATGAATCCCTCCCAAAATTGGTTTTAACTAAAGTTATATTTTCGCTCATCCGTTAATTACTTTAAAATAGTAATTGTCATCATATACTGTTGTACTACCTTCTGAATCTACCTGTATAAGGATTTGGTAATATCTTTCAGGTTCTAAACCATTCATATATAAATCAAAATAACTTGAGGTAGCATCTGCACTAATTTTTGTGTAGTTGGAATGGAAGTTAATAACATATTCATTAGTATCCAAGTCTTTTACAGCATACCAAGCAGAACCTGATGGTAAGTAATATTGTTTAGTGTATAAAGAAGATGTTGACCAAACTTGTGCTGGGTACTTAGGTCGGCAATTAATTCTAAAGCGATTAATACTTTGACTATAAAATACTCCTGGGTTATCTGCTAAATCAATGAAAGCATTAGGTTGGTATAATTCAGTGATTGTTGAAGAGCCTGTATTCCATACACAATCATCCCACATAATATCTAATTCGGGAGGATAAATAGTATTAGTATCAACACTATAATATTGCATTACAGGTTGTACTTGTTTATTTGTATTGAATTCAGCAGCATTTTCCCACTTAATAATAACACCATTATTAGCTCTAGAACCGCTATACCAATCTGCTACCATTGAAGTAATGCTAACATTTAAATCTTTATCACTTCTAGGATCAAAAGATTGTGTCACCGGATAGGAAACAGTATTATCTGAAGAACTAAACCACCAAGATCCTCCACCTTGCGGAGCATATGTTGGGTTATAAGAACTTGTATAACCTAAAGAAGAACCCCCAATATTCCAAGCAGCGCCCCCACCAAATTGAGGTGAATTCCAAGATGCACCATCAGTTGTAATGGGTTCATCTAAATAAGTACCAGTACCCATATTCCAACTATCATAAACTGGGAATACTTCTAAAACAGAGCTTTCAACAATTCCTTGAGCTGTGGCTATATAGCACCTTAAGTTAGCATCCCAATTACCCGTTACTTTAGTAGATATTACACTATTAATTTCTTCACTATCGAAGGAAATTAAAGCTCTAGCTACAGAAGGGCTGCTATCTACAGCAAAATTTAGGTTAGATATTTGAGATATAGGATCAATCCCTGTATTCATTGTTGGGTATTCTGAATATAGGGAAGTGTCTTTGTATGGGAAAAGTTTATATACTGCCATTACTTTTTATTTATAAGGGTCGGTTGCTCTTGCTATTAATCGAGGATCTTGTAAACTATCCTTATAAGTTTTTTTAGGGGTATAAGGTTGGGTAGTAGGTGAACTTACTATTTCAGCACCTACTGGAGTGTTGTAAGGGACGTTAATAGGACCACCTGCTGGGTTTGGGTTTTCTAAATCTAGACTAGTATATCTAAATGAGTTTAATTGACCCACAGAAGTTAAATTATTAGGGGCCTCATCAGCAGTTAATGATTGAATACCAGGTCGTATAGCATTTGATCCAGGAGGACCTGATATTTTGTCGTTATATAAATCTAAAAGTCCCATAATTATAAGTTTACAATTCTACCTGTTATATCACTATTTGGGTATTTTACTTCAAAAATCATTGGATCTATTGAAGGGTATAACACCCCATTTAATGTTGCTCCTTGAGTATCATAAGCATATTGTGAATAGCTAGCCCCAGAATTATTAATATTTTTATTTGATATTGTTAAGGTTTTTACAGTTTGAACTCCTTCAACTCTATCTAAAAGTACATTTAAATCTTTATATATAATTGGCTCATTAATTTGCCAATTTAAAATATTAAAATATTGTTGTAGAGCAATAATACATCTTCTTAAAACATCAGCACTATTAAAATTAGGTAATGTAATAATTTCAAAATCTATACCTATATTAACAACAAATGCGTTTTTAATTGCTATTGAATCTCCTATTGTTCTAAATTGGGATAAATAAGTAATTAAATTTTGTTTAAGTGATGCATTAGCTGTAGTTAGATTATTACTACCATTAAAAGCTAAAACATACATATCAATATTAGTACCTGTGTTAGAGCTAGCTTTGGCTTTTTCTGTGTATACTTTAGCTATTTTACCATACTTTGAAGGTAAGGATAAAGCTCGAATAGTATAATCGTTAGGAGTTACTGCCCTATATTGAGTGTTAAAGTTTGAGATAATATTTTGTCTCATTTCTTCTAAACTATCGCCCCCTCTACCTCCAGAAGCTGCCCTTGGGTTATTAACCGCTAATGAATCATATGATGTATTATATGCTGCTCCACCTGTTGCTGAATAGTTTACAAATGTTCTTTGAACATTTTTAAGTACAGTTAAATCATTAGCTGGAACGTTAGCACTTACTCCACCACCTGTTAAATATCTAACTGTTAAAGTCCCTGTTGGAGCTACTCCGTAGGTATTAGTAAATATAAAATTGGTAGGAGAGTAGGCTGTAGTAAGTTTATCTTGTTCAAATGGTAATCCTAAACCAACATTATCGCTATTAGGAGTAACTTCAGCATCAACATCTAAAGAGGTTCCGGCACCGAATTGGATCTGAAGTGAACCACTATTAATAAAACGAGTAGCAAATCTACGTTGAACTTGTTTTAATTGAAGTAAATAAGGAGATAACCCAGCATCTAAATAATTATTTGGATCATTTGGGTTAGTATTACGAATAGAATCGTATATCATTTCCTCAGCTAAATAAGGAACTTCATACCAAATATTACCATTATTATCTGTAATATCTAAAATACCTACAATATTAGTTGCATTTATAGTAGTAGTAAAAAATTCTTGAGGAGTCGAGCCTGCATCTACTGTTATGGTATTTACTGCAGCCGAGATAGCTGGTGATGACTTTTTAAGCAGATATGATGTAGGATTATTACTTCCATCTACAGTGTATACAGTTGTAGATGTTGGGTTAGCTGAGCTGGAGATTGTAAAATCAATTGAATTCTCAGTTAAAAATGCTTGGGTACTATTACTATTAGATCCTATTTGTGCATTTTGAGATATAACCAAAGCATACCTATAATCAGGTTGGTATTGGCTAGCTCCACTAGTTACAGCAGGAACAGTTTGATAAAAATCAAGTACTACATTAGCAACCCCAGTAACTCTGGGTTTATACCCCATTACATAAGATAAATCAAAAAGATTTTCAAAATTATCCGCATATTGGGTAAAAGTTTCATTTATTTGATTATCTTGATAAAATGAAAGAACATCACCAACAAAGGCTACTTGTTCAATGAACATCATACCAGGGGAAGTTTCGCTAAAATCCGTATAGGTAGTAGGGAAATATGCTTTTGAATAATTAATCAATGCTGATCTTAGATCAGCAAAGTCTTTATTTATGTATTTTATATCTTTCGCTTGTGCCATTATCCAAAGTTAATTTCGATTTGATCAGTTATTGATTGATTTTTAATTGAATAGTATATTTTTGCTGTTACTATTTGTGTTACCGGATCACCAATAACTTCTACTCTGTTTAGTGTTACTTGAGGAAATACCTGTGATATTCTTGATGAAATATCATCTTGAATACTCCCTAAATTATCATTAGAAATCTGTTCAAATAAATATTTTCTAAATCCCCCCCCAAATGTAGGATTATCCCACCTTTCTCCTGGTTCTGTTAATAAATAATTAATTAAATTATTCTTTAATGCCGCGGCACTAGAATAAGTTAATTGGAATACTCCAGGACTTGAAAAGGGTAAACCAACCCCTACCCCAACGTTAGGGTAAAAATCTGTAGCTGGGATTATTTGAGGATTAAATGCCATTATTTTTTATTCATTAACCCCATAATTTGATCTAAACCAACATTACCAGAAGGTAAATCACCACCAGGCATTGCTCCAGGAGGTGCTTGAAAATTATTTCCCATACCCATAGCATCTGCTGAGGTAAATGAAAGAGTATCTTGGCCTCTTTTCATATCGCCCATAATACTTTCCATCATTGCGCGTTTTTCAACGTTGCTAGCTGAGGGTTTATTTGTTAAAGGAACATCTGTTGATTCAGTTACAACTTGAGATTTTGGTGTACGAAGTGCCTCTAGAAGAATTTCTTTTAATTCCTCTTGAATAACCTCACGTACTGATTCTTTAATAATTGTTTTAAATTCTGCTGCTTTCATGATTATAAATATTGAAATTTAATAAGATACTAAATTTTCTGTGTCTATTTTAAATTGAAGTTCTCTAATTAATACATTTGGGTCGGATGCAAAAGACCAGTCAGTGTTGATTAATACAATTCCTGATTGGTTTTTTCCTACTGCTCGATTTTGGTTAACAGTATCAGTATAAGGTCTAGTTTCAATTTCTAATCTAAATCCTTTATATAAATTATCGTCAGTAGTTGCCAAATCTGAAGATAGTTGAATTGCTACTGTTGCTAATACCTCGGGAGTGAGTGGAATTAACTCAGCTGATGGGCGACAAAGATTAATTATATCATCAATTTTAGTTAATTCTAGTACAATTTTAGTAATTAATCTACTTAATTGATTTAAGGGAATGTTAACATTACTAATAGCACCCTGTAGTTTAGGTATACGAGGGACATTATTATTATCAACTAAAATAGTTTCTCTAACAGTGTTTATTAAATTTAAAAAAGATATAACAGGGTTACCAAAAGCAGCTAATGGTATTAAAGCTAACCCAGCATTAACAATTGCAGTTGTTGCTTTTATTATAGTAGCAGTTTGTTGAGTAAAATTAATTAGCTCACCAGAAGCTTCAATAGGTTTTTTTAGATTGTTTATACGTGTTTGTTGGTTATTTAAATAAGTAACCATTCCATTTCTCTGTTCAATAATTCTATCTAAACTTTCTTGAGTAGGACAAAACGTTTGTTTTATAAGTTCAGGATCAACTTCATTTAAACTAGTTACTCCTAATTTTTCAAGTAATTCAGCTTGTTTAGCTTCGGCATATTCTACACCTGATTCTTTAAGAGCTGTAGCTAGTGAGGTAAATATAAGTTTAGCTAAAGACTTACCTATAACATTAAATAATTCAGGAAATGATTGAATACCTTTAGCTCTTAATTCAGCGGGAACATCTTTTTTTATATTTTCGTTTAAATCAGTATTAAATTCATTATATAATTCAATTAAAGCATTAAAACGTTTTTTATTAGCATTTATTTCACCTTTTGTTCTTTTTATGGCTTTAGCTTTACTTTCTCCGGCTTTACGTTTTAAATTTTTATAAGGTAAAGATGCTTGATACTTTCTATAATCTGATTGGTATTTTAGGTATTGGGATTGGAGCCATGTTTTAGGATTAAGGTAGGCTAATTCATTAATAGGTTTTTCATTTTCTTTAATTGACCCCTTACTAAGTTCTAATTCGTAATAAAAATTATAAACTTGTGATTGTGAAGGTAGAGGAATATTTACTCCTATAGAATCTAAAACTATTTCAGAATAAGATTTTTCTCTAAGACCAAGTAATCCTTCGGAAATAGATGTGGCTAAATCTGCGTTATCAGAAAGGCTACCACCCTTAATAGTATTAACCGCTCCTCCTATTGTATTTTTAACTGAGGAGATAGCTTTTTTAATTGCGCCTTTAGCATCGTCTTCGGCACTACCTGATGGGTTTGTGTTTTCGGCCATTATTGTAGTTTTACAATGTTAGATTTAGCTTGATCTAATTGATTACCATAAGTATTTAAACTATTGGCAGCAGCCCTAAATGCTGATCCTAGAGGTTCTAAAGGAACTCCATTATTACCTAATTGAGCTGCAGCTGTGTTTAATGATGTAGCTAAGTTTGAAGTAATGCCTTGTAATAAATCAATTAAAGTATCACCCAACACTGCAGATTCAAAAGCTGCTGAAGATCCTAAATATACTTCTGCTCCTTCTAATACTATAGGGCCTGTAGTATCAAAATTTATTGATTCAATAGCATTTAAGTTAATAGATTTAGCTGATGATAGTAAGATATGATCTTTAGAAGAATTAAATAGTAACCTCCCAGAATTTAAAATTACTTGCTCTCCAGCATACTGATTGGGAAGAGTAGGGGGTGTTAAATTATCATAGGATAAATAATCGTTGGTAGATGCTACTTCAATAGGGATTTGTTGTGTAGAAGTAAAATATGCAGATGATTTATCTAAATTTATATTTTCGGTAATAGAATCGTAAGAAGGAGATTGATTGTGTAAACCATTAGTAATAATAGTAATGGGATCTCCAACATTTCCAGCTTTAGACCAATTATTAGGTAAAGAATCTACTCTAATAGGAACAGTATTACCAAATCTTATTGAGTTTCCAAACCTTCCATCTATAATAAAATCTCCTTCATATGAATATAAAGGATTTATGTTGGATTTTTCAACAAAATAGTTACCTACTTTAAAATTAGTATTACTACCTGCTGAAGGTTGGTTGGGTGTATTAGTTGCCTCTATTTCTAGGTATCCTTTATTTTGAGTTGAAGGTTTTGTGCTAGTATTAGGGGAAGGGATTGGATTTACTTGAGGTGAATTCCAAAGGTTTATGGGACTTAAATAATAAAATGTTAAACTATTAAAGTTATTTTGGTATTCTTTATTAGCTAAAGCCAATACTAGTACTACCTCATTAATTAAAGGGTAGTTTTTAATATTGGGGTATAAAGGTAATACATTAGATACAATCTTAGACCCATTAAATTCAAATTCATCTAATAATTGAACTTGGGCAATTCCATTACTACCACCACCGGATTGATTAATACTTACAATTTTAGCAGAAATTAATTTACCAGCTAAATTGCGGGCACTATCACTAAGAGAGGAATTAGATATTTTCCCTAAGTTTTTATAAGAAGCAAGTCCCGATTTTAAAGCCATAATTTACTTTTTATTAAGCTTTTCCATCTCATCAAGCAACTGCTGCTTTTCCTCATCACTAATACCTAAACCACCATCTTCTGATGTTGAGTTTAAGGCACGTTGTACTAACGTAGCCATTTTAATTAAGGCATCATCGTTTTTAACACCGATCTCCATATACTCTTTAATTAAAGGTACAATAAGGGTAGCGTCACCTATGTCGGTAACCATTGGTTTTAACTCGGAAATAAGCGCGGTAACTTGTGCTTCGCGTCGTTTTTGGTTATTGTAAATTTCCTCGAGTATATCGCTGAATTTTTTCTTACCAAATACTACTTTGTCGAATTGTTGGCTCATATTTATACGTTTTGTTTGGTTATAAATATAAACTATTCAAATTCTACATACCCATTGTCAAGGAAAAATATATAGTTATCTTTGAATATATCATATAGCTGATTAGCTATTTTAGTAATTTTAGGAGTTTTAACATCTACCATTTCACGAATATAGATATAAAGTGCCTTTTTATTGAAAATATCTATATCTTCTCTTTTACGGAATAATTCTAAAATAGCATCAGCTACTTCAGCATCATGTTTTTTAGGAAATAAAATATAAATATTTTTAGTACAATATTCTGTAAATAAATCTAAATATTGATTTAATGGTGGGTTTTCTGGATCTGGATCATCCAAGCTATACGAGTATGTATCGTCTTTAAATAATTCATCTACAGGAGCTTTGTCTACTCTCTTTTTATAATTCTTTTGATTTTGGAGAATTAAATAACGCTTAGCGATAGTTCCAAAATAAGAATATGCTTTAGCTCCTCTTGTAGGATCAAATAAATGAATCTTAGAAAGAAGGAAGGTAATTACCTCGTGTTGTAAATGTTCAATATCATCTACCTCTGTATAGTAAAATTTAAAGGTATGAATAATATTCTCGGTTAGCTTAAAAAAAGCATAGTGAATTTCTCGTTCATAAATTTTAGAACGGGCTGAAGAACTAGGTTCATTGTTATATCTAACAATTGCATCCTCTGTGTCTTGTGTAAAATAATTCTTCTTTGACTTTTTAGGCATCTATAGGGTTAGAGTTTCTTTAGTATGAACTCATTTAAAATATCTTGTAACCCTTTGATTTGTTGAAAGAAAAAACCCACTTCATCGTCGCTGCTGAAAGTACCTCGTGCATCAACCGCTTTTAATTTCTCATCCGAAACCTCTATTACTCGAGAAAGTTTATCTAAATAATCTAAATATCCGGATAAAATGTCTTCTTGTTTTTCAATTTTGCGAAGAAGATTGTAAGTCGTGTATCCTAGGACCACGACCACAATCGATAATATAATAATAGCTATAATCATAGATTATCTAATAAATTCTTTAATCCTTCACTTTGAATTGATCCTAGAGCTTTTTGTTGCTTATTATTAGCACTCTTAGGTTTATCTAATGTAAAATTCTTTTTTTCGGGAGTCACGTTACCTTGCAATTTAGGCAACCATTCACGTTCAAACTCAATTCTAGCAGCCATTAAATCCGCCTGGTGGAGGATATATGGGAGGGAAGTACGTGGTTTCTGTTCGGGCATATAATTAAGAAGATATTTCTCATTTGCCTTATCATACAAACCATCGTGAGTCTGGATAGCGATCATCTCATTAAATGTATACTGAATACCATGAGATTGGAGCATAAATAAACCTCGGTCTGGGACTGAAGCGAATGGAACCTGGGTATTGAATTTGTAATCCTCACCTAATTTTTCCTTTCTCCATTTATCATCCTGGGGAATATATGATTCTTGGGTTTCATCCCCCATCTTACCCAGGTCATGGTTGATTGCAGAAAATACAAGTTCTTCCATAGTGAAGGTAGTCATATCCGCTCCTTCTTCTTTCCATAATTTAGCTTGGTTAAGAGCACAACGTACAACACGATTTACGTGTTCAACATATCCTCCCGGAAAAGCATTATGATATTCTTTTTTATGAGCCGCGGGCATTAACATAATACGTTCTTGATACTTATTATAGAAGTCAAGAAGTGATTGTTTGCGATTTCCCGTGATGTGGGTTTCGATGTTGGAGATAAAAATACCCCAATTTTCTTGGATTTGCTCTGCTGTTAAATTCATAACTTTTATTTAATATTAACGTCCGTAAACTTCTCCTTCTCGTTGGATCATAGTTTGAAGATCACCTAACTCATTTTCGATAGCATCAACGACATCATTAATGTCTTTGGTTGTAACTCCTTGACGTGTAATCATAACACGGATAGTTTTGAGTTTCCCGGCGATGCGTTCAATTCTCTTTTGGGCTAATTCTTTATTTCTCATAATAACTTTATTAATGTTTGGGCGACGTCTCGTGACGTCTCGTACCCTTTCTCTCTCTCTCTCTTTCTCTCTTCTCCTGTACCCTAAATATACGTTAGGAAGATTATTTCGCCAAGTTATTCTTTAAAAGATCATAAACACTTTTTATGTGTGCGCATTTTTCATAGTGTTCTCTTTCCTCCCAAAAAGAAAGTGCGAGTTCACATGCGGTTTTTGTATAATCATCTGAAAATAGTCGAGCAGCATCTTTCCCCTGAGTAGAGGTAGGGTCAAAATCTTTTAAATATGTCCAAGCTCGAGTATGAGTTACAAACTCACCTGCACTATCTTCCATATCTATTGTTTCTGCTATTTCGGGCATCATTTTAAGGAACTTATCCATTCGTTCCTCCATGTCCTTTTGATTCCAAATAATCTTTTTGAACATGCCCAATTTAAATGCTTGTGTTTTTTGAAGATCAAGTAATACTGCCTTTTCTTGTAAAGGAGCATCATCTTCAAAAGCATTAAATATATTATTCAAATTCATGGGAATTCATCCAAATCAGTTTCAACCTTAACTCTACCACTTTTATAAACGGTCATTCTAGTAGGGTACCAATCATCAAAATAACTAAATACAATCTTATTTTTTGTAATTTCACACAATTCACAGTCCAGTTCTCCCAACCATTCTTGAACATCATCTTTAGTAAAGACTCCTTCCACATAATATAGGTGAACTATTTGAGTATAATTTCTAATTTCCTCCTGTGTTTTCACGTGTATAAATATATTCAATTTTTAGGTCGATGCCTGCTGTGGTTGTTGTGTAGTAATGCATTATATCGCGTTATTTATGGGAATACATTGGGGTTCTTCAACGTAGTTAATTAGTAATTACGACCTTGTGTACGAAAAAGATCAAAATCTTTATACACTTTGGATTCTAGTTTATCGACTCGAGAGTCGATGTGTCGAACAACTTGTTCTTCGACAAGGTTAATTTTATCGTTTAAATCATTTCGGTAGCGTTCTACCTCGTAATGTAACTCTCTAACGTTAGCATCTAGCTCTCGTTGAGTGTTTTCCGCTTGTTTGCGGGTGATGTTCAAAGTCTTTAAGACCAAAAACGTACCTACAACGATCAAAAGATCAATCACTGCAAGCACACCTAAAGTAAAAG
>Ga0208303_1000174_pt1 | contig 26989 bp, 18 predicted proteins | sample CB_VirMetaG_2_FD_184537 | JGI IMG/M metagenome (GOLD analysis project Ga0208303, IMG submission 184537) | Freshwater to marine saline gradient viral communities from Chesapeake Bay - CB_1504_2 Viral MetaG (SPAdes) (version 4) | ecosystem: Environmental > Aquatic > Marine > Coastal | place: USA... | reverse complement strand
CTTTACCTTCTTTAGCGTTTCTGATAAACCCTTCAGCTTGAGCCTTGGTATTGAACGCAGCGAGGTTAGAGACCTCGCCTAGTTCCTTTCCGTTAAGACTCATCATTAATGGCACGTAATTTCTACCTCCTAATAAGTTTATAGATAATCCGTTACCTAAAGCTGTTAAGCCTGCATTGGTGTAGTCGTACATATTTGTAACGAACTTCCTGTCAGACAGCTCTTTAATGTTTACATCTGTAACAAACTTTCTAACAAAATCTCTCGGGTCTTCCGACGCCTTAGGAGCGTCGATGACCTCTATCTGTTGCTTAGGTACACTGATTGTACCTACCTCTCCAGACTCACCTTGCTCTTCAACTTCAACACCTGTGTCAGCTGTTGGGTCAACACGTCCTTGCAGCGCGTCAACAAAACCGTTAATGAAGTTTAATGCGTCCTCTCTAGTTTTAATCTTAGCGACAAGGTTCTTATCTACTATGCCGATCTTAGATAGAAACTTAACAACAGCTGCTCTAATCTTATCTATAAAGGACAACTGTTTTGCTTTTGGCATATTCTCTGATGCCGTAGATAATAAACCTACGTACTGAGCTAAGAACTCCTCAGCTATTAACGCATCTTCTTTACTCTTTCCTTTACCGTATACCTCTTTATCAACGTACTGATCTCTAAATGCCGCTAGCTCTTTAGCGAGTTTACGCTCGCTATCAGAGCCCTTGCTAAGCTCGTTCTCTATTGCATTGGTGAATTGTACAATCTTCTTGTCATCCATCTTTACAGATGAGATATAAGCGTGTAGCATCTCGTGAGGAAGCGTGCTCATATCAGCGGAATCAATATTTACAACTATGGTATTATCAAAGAATGAACCCTTAGATGCGAATGAATCTTTTCCTGTTTTGTAAGACCTGTAAGCAACAGAGTCACTTTGGTTAAAGAACAATACCTTTACTCTTCTAGCTCCTGAAGACTTTAGTATCTTCTCAAAGTTGTTAACCATAGTGGTTAACTGCTCTCCTTGTTTAGCTGTGAACCTCTTTGCGCTAGCTGTTCCTTCTTTGCCTATGTCTTCAACCTTGATAGCTCGAGACATCAATCCTTCTATAGGATCAATCTCGGGCTTAGGGTCTGCAATACCAGACATAGAAGCTACGTGCTGAGCATACTCTTTGGTGTTCTTTTCAAACTTGCCTATGTTAGGCATCTTGCTTATCTGTTCGTTAGAAACAAATATCTCACCGCCCTCTTCTTTCATACGACCAGTATCCTCGGTAGTCTTAAAGGTTATACCTTTATCACCGTACTCAATGGTCATCTTACCTGTCTGAACATTTCTAGGATCTGTAGTTGGACCGGCTTTAGTAAGCGGCTTAACAGCTCCGTTCTCCTCTAAAAGAGTTATCTCTACTTCTTCAGTGCGAGCTTCTTTAACAGCTGGTCTCTTTGCTTCTTCGGAAGGCTTAGAATCCTTTCTAGCGGACTCTTCTGCTTCTGCGATTGCATTGATTGTTTCTTCATTGTCTAGTAATTTATTTAGCTGTTGTGTCTCAGCTTCGTTCATCGCTAGCATAATGTTATATGTAGCGTCTAATGCATCTTGTCCATAGAGCTGTACAGTCTCACCATCTTGGTTAACCATCTGAACTCTAAGACCTTTCTCTCTGTCAGCATCTTCCGTTAAAGGTACAAACTTACCTTCAGAAAAAACTGAAACAGCTGCTAAACCTTTATCTGTATCTATTGTAAGATTAGTTCCTTTAGCAATAGTAGGGTTGCCTTCTTTGTTATAAGTAAGAGTGCCGTCTTCGTTAGCTGTTAGTGTCTCTGCTTCGGCAACAGTTGCAGTAAATGGCTTTATATCTGCAGGGTTGATATCCTCAGAGGTACCTAATTCAACGATGTCTGTTTCTGTTTCTACAGATACTCTAGGGTTGTCTGGATCCCCTTCAAGGATAATAGTTCCTTGGATGTCAGACCCGTCAACAGGGTTCTTAGCTACAACCTGTATACCCTCTTGAACAGCTGTCCCGTCAGATAGTGTTAGCTGTTTTGCTTGTTGAACCACTCCACCTGTCGGAGGCGCTTCAACGCCTCCTTCTTGGATAGGCTCGGCTTGCTTAGGGGCTTCTTCTTTTTGCTCAGTACTTGGTACCCGCTCTTCTTTTTTACTATCATCTTGTGGTAGTTTACTTAACAACAATTGCTCTACCTCAGCATCATTCTCTACGCCCCACTGACCAGTAGCAATCTCTTCAGGTGTAGCCTTGTTGATCATCTCAACAAACTCTCCCTTAGAGAACTCCTTACCGTCCTTGATGTAGCGCACCTTTTCTTCTGAGTATTTATTCTCAATCTCTTGCTTACGAGCTCTAAGGTTATCAACCTCTTGCTTGTACTTAGCTTTAAGTGTTTCACCTTCTGCAGCGTTGTACTTCTTCGCTGATGCACGGATCTCTTTGTTTATACCAATCAGCTCCTGTCTGTCTTGCTCAGAAAACTTTTTGTAAAACTCAATGTCTTCTCCCTGCTTGGATATAAGGTCGCTGATACGCTCTTCAATAAGCTCGTCTATAGCCTTAGCTTCTTCAGGGCTAGCGTTTTCTTTCTTCTTTGTTAAGGTGCTTATGTCGTTCTTAGCATCTGCTATGTCGCGTTCGTTCTTTGTAGAGCCTAATGAGCTCACACCCCTTGTTAATCCGTGGATGCTACCACCCACAGTAGATCCAATAAGGAATTGATCTGCTAATTCTAGAACAGCTTCTCTGTCCCAGTTATCAACGTCTCCTTTTAATGCACTCTCAATCAACAGGTCGGTAACACCAACTATGAATTCTTCACCACCTTCTTCAAGCGTTGACTTGAGTAGCGTCTCCTTTTTTAATTCTTTGGTTAGGATATCTCTAAACTCATCAAGTGTCTGCTTGTTTCCAAACACACGTCTTAATTGTGAGACATCTGTCTTAAACATATATTCAGCCGCACCTTCAGCCACACCAATAGCTATAGAGTAGAGCGCTTTCTCCCCAGAGGAAAGCGTCTCATCGTCTTGAATCTCAGCATACTTACTACCAGATGCCGACGCACCTAATAAGGATGCTCCGGCAACAGGTCCTGCAGCAGCCATAGCAGCTAGCTGTGGTATCTGTTGCAGTACAGATGACGCTAATACAGTAGCACCCGCGCCAATGTCTCCGTCAATAATGTTTCCTACTACACCCTTTCCTATCTGATCTTCTGATAACCCATATGTTTTGAGTATACCTTCAGTACCTTTCTTGGAGTCCTCCATAAAGATATCTCCAGCAGCGCCAAAGAAACCAGCTAACTTTTCATCAGCTGTTGTGTTTGCCATTAAAGCTTGCTCGGCTACTCTGTATACAGGATTGGTAATGAGGTACTGAGGAACATTCTCCTTTAGCATCATCTCCGCATTCTTAAATGTAGAGCCAATCAAAGACTCAATACCCGTGTATATCTCAGATACTACAGGTACTTTCTTGATTAGTTTGTTTACTGGATTGTTCTCAAAATAGAAACCAAAGCCCTGAGGCTCTTCTTCAACAGCTACTTCTTCAGTAGGCTCCTTAGTCTCTTGAGAAGGAGATAGAGATTCTGTATCCGAAACACCGAACTGAAAAGGCTCTTGAGTCTCTTCTTTTTTTTTTGGGTCTTCAAATACTACTAAAGATTCGTATTCTGGATACTTATCTACAATCTTTCTAGACAGCTCTAGATCATCAATGTCTTTGTACTCGGGATACTTCGCTTTGATCTTTGCAGCGAATTCTGAAACTGTTAGCTGTTGGTCTGCCATAATTGTTATAGTATTCCTAAAGAATCTTCTTGCGAAGATACGGGTTTTTCAGAGATGCTTATTCTGTACTTGTCTTTTAATACAGCTTTAATTCTAGCTTCTTCGTTCTTTTCGGCTGGACGAGTGCGTAACTTTTTAACTTTTGTATCACCTTTTCTTGTCTTCTTATCTTCAAAATATCTTTCTTGAATCAGCATATCTCCATTGTTGTCGTAAGTAAATCCAACAATGTTTTTAAGATCGCCTTTTAATGGCTCTGGGAACGCGTAACCCTCTACTTCTCTAGGTGCTTTATCTGGGTCAGAAGTAGGCATAGGCAAAGAATAGATTCCTAAGGTTGGTATGTCTTCCGAATCTCCCTCAATCTTAACCTGAGATGCGATAAGGTCCATATAGTTATTGGTTAACTCATCTACATACCTGTCAACGAAACTTTGTTTTAACTCCTCATCTAAAGCAGATATCATTTGCAAGTCCTCAATAGAGTTCACCTCTGGGTATCCTTCTTTAGGTGCGCCCCATACCATAGCTCTTTCAACGTTATCGGGAAGAGCATTTACTTGAGCTCGTGCGCGCTTCTCAGCGTAAGCACGTAGCGCTCCTCTGTTTAGCTGTCCTTGCGCATTGTAGAAATCTGGAAGTTTCATTTTACTATCGCTCACCAACTGCTTAGCTTGATCGTAAGGATTTAATAGTTGATACTTGCTAGAGCGCTGAATAAAGAAAGGATTGTTTACCTCATCTAACATTTCCCCACGAGTTCTTTTTCTCAATTTATAATCGTTAGAGATATCAAGAAACTCATCACTATTAACAGCAAACTTTGCAGGGTCTGCTTTGTATGCTGCGATATTCTTTCTGTATTCGTCTGAAAGGTATTGTGCTGTACCCGCAGATGTACTGTATTCGCCGTAAGCTTCTTTGAGCTTACGTCTGTTCTCTGGACTATCATTCTCTGCAACTAGATCCATTACAGACTGCACGTTATCCCAAGACTCCTGAACAGCTGGTTTATACCCATCTAGGTATAACCCTTGCTTCTTATCAAATTCATCTAAGAATTGATTCTTAGCGGCCTCCTCTTGTCTGTACTGCTGTACGTATCCTTGAGCCATCTGCCCAAAGTCTGGCGTTTGAATTATATTGCCGGGTACGAAATCTGCCATTACTTGAATTGTGGTTTGTTAAGTAGAGACTTTACAAATTTATGTAGCTCTGTGTTGCCGGAACTAGCCAGCTTCTTCATTTGCTTTGCTTGCTTAGGGTTGAAGATGTATTCTCCACCTGTCATCTCACCAATCTTAGCACCCTTCTGCATAATGTCTATAGGGTTCTTGCTGTGTGAGAATGTACCGGGAGTCTTCTGCACTCCTCCTTTTTTAAATACTGGCTCAAGTTCTTCTAAGCCTTCTAAGGATAGCTCTGGTACACCTTCCATTAATTTCTTAAACTCATCTTTCGTAAGTCCTTGGAAATTAGGCTGTTGCTCCATCTTAGTCGCTTGATTGAATATATCTTCTTGCGCCTCTGTAGACATTCTCTTAGCTCTAACAGCTGTATCAGGTGTTGGAGCCTTCGGTAATTTACCGTATATGTCAGCACCTGTAATAGCTGCTGAACCAATATCTCCTAGTCCACCTGCAATGTTTTGAACGCCAGCCTCAATAGCTCGTTGAGCCACCTCTCTTTCTTGGGTCTGTCTGTCTACCTGACGACGACGTTCGTACTCAGCACCAATAGTTCCTCTTTCAAGGGCACGCATAATCTCTGCCTGCTGTTGTGATAGAACACCTGTCTTAGCTCTAGAGCCTGCTTCGGTAACAGCTCCGATACCTCCAATAACACCACGCGAACCAGCTTGCTGTAAGGCAGCTGTTGAGCTTGCCATAGAACGATTGATCTCATCAACACGGCGCTGGGCTAGATCACTTGCCCGAGCCTGCTTTAAGAGTTCTGCATACTCGCTAGGCTTTCCTGTAGGTGCCTCGTAAGCATCAGCTAAAGCTTTTCTTCCTCTAGCTGATTGACTTGCACCAAAGGCAGTCTTGCCTATACCTGTTGCGGCTTGAACGCCGCTGGCTATGAGTGCTAATGTTAGTGGATCCATAGTGCAAAAATACTAATTTTAATTATGCAACTTAGAATCTGCGAACACTGTATTAACAGCGAACAGTTCTATAGGTGCTGATGTTGTTTTTGTTAGTTTAATCTGAGCGAAGTAGTCTCTAATCTGATCACCTTCAATAGCGCTGTTTCCAACAACTACTAATAGGTCTCCAGCTGTAGCAGATACCGCCCCGCTAAAGGTAATCCCTTTATCGCTAGTAACAGATAAAGGATAGACTCCTAAAGTGTCTAGCCTGTTCTGTGCTGCATTTACTTTATATAATGTAGCTGTTGAGCCCGCTGGGAAAGAGATAGTGTTAACTGCATTGCTAAAGGTAACAGCTGAACCATCTACAGAAGCTACAACACCTAGAGAGAATATCTCACTAGTACTTGTCACAGAGCTTATTTGAGCTCCGTGAGTTGTAGTATCTCCGTGAATATAAGCGTAGTAGAATCCTTCTTTCTCCCTCCATACACCGTTTGGCGTAGTCACAGGATCAACAAATAAAGTACCTGCTAAAGTAGCTGTTTGGTCTGTCGTAGTAATGGTTGCTTCCCAAGGTGTATCTCCTTCTAGAGATATAGATTCAAAAGTCTTTATTGCGGACGGCGCTATGTTAGATACCGCCTCAACAATAGACTCAGCTGTTGCTGCTCCGTAGAATGTGTTTCTACTTGCGGCTTCGCTGTGCTTGTATATCTTACCTGAGTTAAATGTATATAGTTCGTTATGTACAGAGGTTATAGACTCAGGAGTGTAGGAGTACCTAGTGGTCCATACTCTATCGTCTGTGCTGTAGGCAATTGTAAACGCATCTAATACTGAAGACGCAGGGTTTATAGAACCCACGTCGTCTGAGGTACAGTATGCATTATTAAATACAAATCCCGGTAGCTGTGTGTCAACAGTTATCGCTACAAAGAAATCATATGTTGAGTTTGTCGCTACGCCGTATAAATATCTACCTTCATATCCTGATATGGTAAAGATAGCCCCACCGTCGGACAGCGTGTCTAAGAACACGATGGCCTCCAAGCTGTCTTGGAATTCATCACATACACTATCAAATGTTCTAATCTCTGTATTGAAATTAAAAACAGCTAAGTCATTAATTGTCTGCGGTGCTAGTACCTGTGTGCCGCTAGAGTCTAGCTGTGCAGTGTATACGTATTCATCTGTATTGATCGCAACAGTTGCTTCAGTAATGCTATCAGAAGACACTATGTATTCGTCATTGTCTTTATCCATACCACCAACTACTGTAGATGGCTGATAGTTTGATATGATGCCAAACTTATCGTCAAAGTAAGAAGATAAATTCACATCACTAATAATGGTAAGTCCTTGACTATCTATTCGTAGTGCTTTGCCTCTTTTAACATCCGCAAAATATACCATACCATCTCGGTTAGCGATACTTTCTGGGTTGCTTGTTCCGTATTCTCCGACATAATATTGTTCTGATTGTAGTATATCCTTGCTTAACGATACGATATTGTCACCACTACCTGTGGTAATTACACCTCTATTAACAGCTAACACCCCGCTCCTGTTTTCCTGTATGAAGTACAGTCTCTCATCATAACTAACAAGTCCTTTGATAGACCCGTGCTCGTAAGCCAAATCTTTAAAGTTGGCGAGCGAGAGGTTAAAGGAAGACAGACCGTTGAACGTACCCTCTTGTAGGTACGGCTCAGAATAGGTTATAGAGCCGCTACGTTTAACTGTTTTAGCATCAGGTATATAAGCTATAGGGCGTCCAATAGAAGAGCTCTTAGAAGCGAAGAAATCACTTACACTGTAGTCTTCAATGTATTCAACTAAGTTTGTGTTAGGTCGGTATGCATTACTACCTATAATTAACTTAGGGTTTATAACAGATGAGTATATAGTTCTCCTTCTAAAGTAAACATCTCCCAACGAGAGGTCAATAACTTTTTCAGGATTATCTACTGTTGCTGGGTATGTATTTAATGGAAGTGGATTGTTATCTTTACTATCTCCATAGTAGTAGAATATGCCACCTTTAGTATATGAATTTCTTATTGTAACCTTTGTTGAGGAAACACTAAGCACATCACCCTTAAATAATTTTACAGAAGAAGTGCCAAAGAAATTGTTTTGCAGGGTCCCTGTTCTTTCAGATATGGTTATGTTTAAGCTTGTAGCTGTTCTTTCGTCTGAATGCACCCCATTGATAACATCGTATGACTTACCCACCTCATAGTATATATCCCCTGATAGATCATTTGTATTGTATATTTCTATGATACATCTTTTCGTCCAGCTTGAATCTCTTTCTATAATGTCTTTTAACGTAAACCCAATAGCAGATTTGTCTTCCTCTACGATTAAAAATTTACCTGTGGTTGACTGTATTGTTCTTGCTGAAGATGTGTCTAGTATAGGATTATTATCATCCTCTAAGAAAGTCTCTAGTCCCAATACTTTGAATTCAACCGATATCCTTTGAGTTCCGTTGTATTTTAAAATTCTTAATCTATCTCCTTTACTAAAGTCATACGATATATCAGCTCCAGTAGAATCGTTATACCCTCTGTCCTTAGCGAACAAAGAATTTAAAGAAAGGTATATAGAGTTTATAGGTGCATAGTTTTGAAGATTTGAATTAGTTCTAAATGGCGCATAAGCACCATCTATACCATACATCAACTTTAACTTGTTAGAGCTCACTCCTTTATATACTGGAGCCCAACGCTTAGCCCAAGATGGAGCATCGTTAGAAACACGCATAACAATAGATGAAGGACCATATATGTCATTCTCTAAAGCTCTGTCGTTTAATGGTGCGACATAAACATCTCCAAGCTCTTGTACACCACCACTTCTGTTTCTGTCGTCGTAATATACTATTCCTAATTTATGGCTCGATCCAGACTTAAAAGATTTAGTTGCAGAGTCATTTGTTTCGGATACAAACGAAGACCCTAATACGTAAGGGTTTTGATACTGGTAGCTAAGAGGCGTTGAAGCACTTATAATAGAAGCTGATATAATATCTTTTTCCTTGTCTTCATAAAAGAATTGACTTCCTCCAATCTTGTTTTCGTTAAATGAACCTAGGTATATTTCCATACCTACGATATTTAAATCTATCTCAGTAGTGCTGGCAATAGATGGTTGTATTTTAGCCCTAGCATTTAACCTAGCCGTTTCAGCAGTAAATGCGGTGCCCGAGCCTTTTAGTACAACAGCTTGATCAGCTGTTGGTGACAGCATTAAATCATACTTCTTAGACGCTAACTTAAGCATCATCGCACCAATTGCATACTGAGATGAACTACCAGCAGGTATCTCAACTCTTTCAGATATGTTTATACCTGAACAGATAAAAGTTACAGGTTCTTTTGTTCTGCTAACTATTACTTCTTCAGAATTAGTTCCGTCTAAATCGCTTATTAATACTCCATAGTTGCTATCAAAGTCTATATGATCCGTGATAGAGGCTCCCCCAACAGTAACTGTATCCCCTGAAAATGCAACATTGAAATATACTGTTGAGTCAACATCAAATGTAGAAGGTAAGTCACCAGACCCAAAAGTTATTTTAGTGCTGTCTGCAGTACTTGTAGCAGACAAAGATATATTGTATATATCTTCTGTTTTTTTGTAGTTAGCTAACAGCTCTACATCTGCTTCTATGTTAGGGTACCCCTCGGTGTACCCGCCGTACATTAGTCTACCGCTTGCAATCTCTTGAGAGTCAGCAAGTTGTGGAACATTGTCGTATAGTTTGTTCTTATCAGTAACGCTTAGAGCCTCTCCGATAGTACTGTTAGTGAAGTTAACTGTTGTAGGGTTAGCTGTTCCATTGTTGTCAAACTCCTTAATCTGATAGAACGTACCTTCATTACCCTCTCTAGCGTATACCTGTATCTTCTCCACATCAGCAATAGAATTCTTAACGAATACATTTACCTGATTGTAAAAGTCTATAGCGCTCTGTGTATTGAACCCGTCTCTTAGCTGTGCTATTGAAGCAGTGAGCGAAGAGTAAGGAGAAAGTGCTGACACTTCTCCGTCCTCATATACATATCTGTACGCGAACTGAAATACCTTATCTGATATTCTATTCTCACCTAGATTAGGATTGTTTACGATATTGTAGCTTGGCGGATCTAGTGGTGGCTGCTTAGCAACGGTAAAGAACAACAGCTTCTCTTCGTCTGTACCACTAGTAAACTCTGAAGGGTACTGCCCTCTAAGAGCTTTAGAAGCGTTAATCTTCTTAGGTGCTGTAAAGCTATCATTAAAGTACAACAGCTCATCACCGTCAATAGATGTAATGACATCGCCCTTAACAAACCCATTCTCTGTAAATCCTAGTACTGAGTCGCTGTACACCTTTGTAGAGGTGTTAGCTCCTACAGAATATCTGTATATAGAGTGATCACCATTGCTGTTCCAAACATAGTAGTATATAGCCCCGTTCTGTTCGTTAGCTGTTGAGCCTATTACTTTGTTTGTGCCAGCTGGTAATGCACCTACTAGTGTTACCTCCTGATTACCATACGCGTTCTTAATAACAAGACCGTCACCATCGTCATCAAAGGATACTCTAATGTTAAGAGCATCAGTCATTTCTGTACTCTTAACTAAGCGACTATCATCATCCTTGTTAAGGTATCTTGGAGTTAACTTATTTACAGCCATATTAGTACTTTGGTGAAAGCTTGAAGTTTCGTCTCAGCATTGCAAGAGCATCGTTCTTACCGAATGATTTCAATCTTGAGTTAGCTTTGCGTCTTTCGTTGTAATATTCTTGTCTTGCTCTAGCCTTTTCATTAGCTGGAACATTACTCTTTCTTTCTATAATGCGGTAGTAGATGTAAGCGCGTAGAGCTTCCTCAGCGAATACGTGCACTGAAGGGTTCGTTGCTTTAGCCTCATCACCTACATACTCAATAACCACAGAAGCTGCACCTACATTCAGGGACAGCTCGATACGGTTCTGCTCAAAGTTTACGCGGTACTCACCTGCACCTTGACCACCGCCTAGACCATACAACCTTCCGTTGCTGGTCTGACTGATATAGTTTCTGTATACGTAAGACTCAAAGCCTTGCATATAATCAGGTATAGAATCAGCAGGCTGGTTCTCTAGTAGGTTTAAATTAGAGTTCTCTACAAAGCTGTAGAGTAATCCATCGCTACCAATAACACCTAGCTTAGTTAGCCCTACAAAATCTGTAGGTAGGGTAACTGTTCCTAGTGTTGTGTCTACCGTTAATTCTGTAGTCTTGATGCGCTTCATCATATCAAAGCCCATCTCTCTAATGCCGCGTAACGCAAAGTTTCTAAGCGTCGTATCACTTACATTAGAAGCATAGTCATCAGAGCCTAACGTAAGTATAAAGTCGTTTACAATCTGATTTATAGATACTGTTTCCTGTGACATTATTTACTTTCTTCTTTTGCTTTCTCAACAGATGCGTAGTTTACAACATCTGCATCACGCAGGTTAATACCAATTAGCTGTGCGATCTCTACAACCAAGTCTACGAAGTAACGCTCAGGTAATTCAAAGTCAACACTTGAGCTAGGGCTGTACAGCTCCACACCGGGAACAGCTGTTGAGTATCCAAAGCTAGGTTGTGATGCAACCTTAGCTCCTGTAGTAGGGTTAGTACCTTCAGGTAGCTTGTAGTAACGTAGGCTTATAGAGCCTACGGTAGTAGGGAATATCTCAATCTCTGAAGAGATAAGGGCTACAGGGTTGTCTGAGCTAGGTCTAGATAAATCACTAGATAGCACTCGGTCTATATCGTCTTGATTGTATAGTATAGATATCTGATTACCCGAATAGTTATCCAAGGTAAAGGTTGAGCTGGTACGCATAGAAACAATGCGACCCAGATCAGAAGGCTTCGTGAAAGTATCGTTAACCTTTGTAAGGCTAGCTTTCTTAACAAAGCTAGCTAGGTCCTCTTTGATTTGTTTCTCCTTGCTGAAGTCTCTACCAGCATCCAATCCAGCACGTCTGAAGCGTAGCGCATTGCGCTCCTCATCAAACAGTCTGTTATATATATTCATTTGTGCTACAGCAGCAAACTCATTAAAGATAGACGGCGTGACAAAACCTTTTTGGTCTTTGTTCACTAGTCCCTTAAGAGCGCTGTAGACTCGGTTTACACTTGCCATTTTACAATTGCTTTATTGTTACAAAGATAACAAATAAAAAGGGGTCACAATTTGCGACCCCCTTTATAAGTGTATGTGTAGTAGCTGTTTAGATATTCTCTAGTTGCTCCAACACTCTTTCGTAAGCTGTTGCTCCTTTCTCAGTCATAAAGAAACGAGTAGTAACTTCTACTGGATCAGTACCCATAGGTGCAGATACAATCAAACGATTGCTATCGTACCAGTACATACCGTCCTGTTTTGCATTCAAGATCTGGAAGTCAACAGCTTGCATAACAGCTGAACGACACTTCACTTGTGGGTTATCAAACAACTGAATGAAACGAGTTGGATTACTCTTAGCCTCTGCAAGGAGCTCACGCTTGATCTCAGCATTCTTCTGATTGATATTGATATCTAAGTACATAGCGACTGGTAAAAGCTCGTCTATGGACTTGTCACGAACTAGAGAGACAGCTTCGTGCTGTGAGAACTCTTGCTCTAACAGCTCTTCAGCTGAAGCATTCTTATCAATTAACTTAAAGATACCACCACCGTTAGCAGCGTTATCAGGATGTTTGTCCAAGAACTCTTGTAAGTTTGGTTTGTTTTTAGGGACCATCAACAGTTTGTCGCGGAATACAACGTGCTCACGTTGAGCGTATTCACTTTGGTCCGACCTGTACACAGAAGGTTCGTTAGGACAGTAACGGATAGCTTGGATACCACCACGTTCTTCGTCGTAAACAGTTACTTCTGATTTGATTTTACATAGGATACCACCACCACGAATGATTTCATAGACCTTTGTAGTATCTGCACTGTATGATTGTTTTACCTTGAAGCTAGAGTTAGCTTTCTTAGGAGCTGCCTGTGCAGCAGGAGCACTCGCTGCAGCGCGAGGCTTGGGTTTAGCTGTTGCCATTGTTATGTAGTTTAAATAGAATTAAAAAGTAAAAGAGTAAAGGGGAGGGCCTAAACCCTCCCCAATATCTCTTAGGTATTATCCGCGAATCAACACGTGTTGGTTAGCAGCACGAGTGATCAAGTTACACTCAGAACGGTAGTTGAACTGTAGGCTATCTTCGTTAGCGTTAGTAACGCCTAAGATAGAACCTGTCATCCAGTGCTCCATTTCACGAGAGTAACCGTTTGTTGCTTTGTAGTTCATTTCCAAAGCAGCAGCACGATCACCAGTCTTAGGATCTACAACTGTAGTCAAAGGAATCATTACACCTTTGAAGTCAGCAGAACCTAACAATGTTGGGTCGTTTAGCAATTTCCAAGACTTGTTGTGGAAAGTGTAACCACCACGACGGAAGCTTGAGAATCCAAGACGTACAGCAGCTTGAGGATCGTTAGAGAACGCTCCGAAAGCCATAGAACCGTTAGTTACACCAGCAGTGGCGAAACCAGCAGCACCTGTTCCAGCAGCAATCATATCGTCAAGAGCTAGCATCTGTGCAGTGTTACCGTAGATACAGTACTCAGGAGCAGCACCTTGCTTGTCTAATTCAGTGATGATAGCGTCCATCTCTGTCAATGTGTTAACCACACCACCAGTTTCAACGATACCACGATCTTCAATAGCAGCGAAGTAACCTTCAGAACCACCAACAGCTTTACCACCTACAGTGATACCAGCAGTAGCTGTGTTCTCTCCTAATAACATCATCATTTCACGCTTGTCTAAGAAACGCTGACGAGTATCCATCTCACCTTTAACGTACCAACGGTAGTCACCGTTACCTACATTGATCCAACCGATGTTGGTAGCTTGAGAACCAGAAACTTTGAAAGTTTCTTTCAAGATCATATAAGGGTTAGTACGACGAACAACGTTAGACTCTAGGAATTCACCCGGTTGGTCAGAACCCTGTGCGTGCAAGTTACCGATAACAGGTAAAGATTGTGCACCAGCAGATACAACCTCACCAAATGTTCCAGCTAATGGGAACAATGTTGCGCTTGCAGCAGCAGCAGGAACGCTCTTGTCAACGATACAACGGATAGAACCGTTAACCAATACAACATCGTTACTACGTAGAGTATCAGTTGCAGCAGTACCGATAGTAGCTACCAAAGAAGAAGCTCCAGAAGCAGCAGAAGCCAAAGTAGCGTCTACCTTGCTGTGAAGACGAGACTCTTCCCAGTACTGTACTTCGTCGTTAGTACCAGAAGCCTTAACAGCTCCGGTCATTTGTAAGAATCCAGTGATACCTTGATTCCCGTAAGTCTTAACCAAAAGGTCACGGTTATCTTCTTTGTTCACTGTGTTAATGAAGTCACCTAAAGAAGTGTACTTCGCAGGGTCTAGGGAGCGGAATGACGCTCCTACACCACCACCGTTTACTGGTGGTTGTCCAGCTTTTAAGCTCATAATATTTTGTTTTTAAGCTTTATAAAAATTTCAAAGTTTTATCCACATTTAAAGCATCAATTATTTGTTGCTCTAAATTATTGGTATTATTACCCGTTCCAACATTCGGGCTCTTTGTAGATACATTTGCAGCCTGATCAACAATCTTACGCTGTCCGTCACTCAACCCCTGTTGGTAGATACTCTTTGCAATCGCGTCGATATTATCTACTACAGCACGATGGGTGTTGAACGTGTCGTAATCCCACTGACCATCCTGACCAATGTACTGATCAAAGAAGGTTTCTAAATTGCTGTTCTTGTCTATCAATTGAGACTTGTACTCGTTAGTAATGCCAAAGTTGAATTCACCTCCCGGTAGTTCAAAAGATAACGCCTCGAGCGCGTTGGTCTCCTCTGTCATTGCATTGATCCAATCCTCATCAATAGGACTTTGAACAGCTTCTGTCTCGCGAGCTACTGGGAGTGTGTAGGAACTACGCAACTCTTCAATAGACTGACGGGACTTATTTGCGTCAATCTTGAGCTGAAGTTTAGATAACTTAATCTCATCATCTGTATATAGGTCTTCATCAAGTTTATACTTGCTGCCGACCAACATCTCAATCTCCTCACCGTTTAGGTCTGGGTACTCAGATGTCATAGACATCTTAATAGCTGTTAGGTCATCCATTTCGGATGGGTTAATAGCTTGGTACTTGAACCAATCTTCAGGAGAGCGACCTGTCTTTTCTACAAAGTCTGCGATTACCTTAACTCGCTCATCAATCTCTGCTTGTTGTTGAGTCATAGAAGACCTTAAATCTTCAATGCTGTTTAATTGGATCCCGAGCGTTTCGCCTAGGTAGCCAAGTACAACACTGTCAATGTCTACATCTTCGTCAGCCTCAACAGCTGTTTCTGTATTTAAAGAACTTTCTTGTACAGGCTCTTCAGTCTGTACAGGTTCGTCTACAACCTGCTCAGTAGCTGTTGGCTCTGTCGCAGGTTCTGTAGTCTCTTCATTAGTAGCCGAGAAATCAAAGTCCGGCTCTATGCCTTCAAGCGCTGTAGCTGGTGCTGCAGACTCTTGAGGTGTGTCTTGGAACTCTACTGGTGCCTCATTACTTACTGAGAAACCAGAGTCCTGAAGCTGTGCTTCTAAATCTTTTTCAATTGAATCCATAATAAAATTTAACTTTATGTTGCAAAATTAACAAATCTAACGATACCGTTTTACAATGCTTTGTATGTCAGGGGAATATCGTGCGAACTGTTTTCCTGCTTTGGTGGCTGCCCGCTTTTGTGCGGTTGCCTTTGCGTACTTACCTGCCTTCTTCAAAGCTGCAACAGCTGCACTAGGGAAGTAAGCCTCTCCCGTATCTTTAGACTTCTTGCCTGATCCGGTGGTCCATTTTTGCTTACTCCATTTGCTTAGGCTGTTAGACTTCTTTTTAGCTCCGCTATAACCACCGCCAGACTTCTTGTATCTAGCCGTGGCAATTTGTGCTTTTCTAGCACTCCATTGCCCTGCACGTCCACCTTTAGTACCAGCCTTTACAGCTGCTACAATGCGTTTCCATTTTGCTGGGTTAGATTTTTTAGCGGTACTCATAGTTTACTTAGCTGCCACAGGCTTCACAATCTTCGGGGTTTTCCATTGAACAGGTTGGCTGTTCTGCCGTCTCTAATTCGTTGACGAAATCTGCGAAACTGTCGCTCATATTATTTGTTGTAAGGGTTAGTAAAAAAACGAACTGCTAAGGTACTGATTATCTGAATTGATAATTCAAACCTGCCCTTACACTAAATATGTTTTTGTCCCAGTATCTCATATACTCTGACTCCGTGAATACGCCCCAGTTTTTACCGAGTTTCCATCCTAATACAAACCCACCAGAGTGGTCAATCCATTGTTCTCCGTCTACGTAGTTACTGTAAGAAAATTCTTCTTTGCCTCCTACGTGTATATGGTAGGGAAGGATGTTTAACCAAGTGTGTATCCAGAAGTTGTCTGCATAATGATAGTAGTCTACACCAAGTATTGCAGATACAGACTGAATAAATCCAACGCTATCAATGCTTAGTCTGTTGAACTCGTTTACTACGCTAGGATAAATATATCTACGGAAGTCTTCATCAGTATCTGCTACTCTTTCTCCGTTAGGGTCTAGCCAGTACCAGTCAAAGTTATCTACCTCATCATCATTGTCGTAGTCAATGCCGTAGTAGATATCTTCATAACCCATATTACGCACTAAATCCCACCAAGGGTTGTGCGCTAAAAAGTCAGCTATAGGGTTGTAGCCGTATGGCTTGTGTAAACGCCCAGCAAGACCTGCTGAGAAGTCTAACTCACCTATGTGTAGCCTTAGCCTTGACTCTATCTGTGTGTAGTCTAAACGTGCTAATCCTTGATAACGATACTCTCCTTTAAACATAAAGTTCTTTCCTAGATATCTAAGAAAGTACCTTTGGTTAGCGTAAGCACGTCCCTGCTGACGACCTAAATCGTACTGAGCTAAATACTCAAATCCTTTTACAGAACCTACAGTAGCTGATAAGGCTGTAGTCGGTTCTCTCTGCCCATCGTAGAATCGGTTTTGTCTGTTCTCGTACTTGAAGCGAGCAACTTTACGAATACCTAATGTAGCAGTATAGTCAAATGGATATTCCTCTGTGTAGTTAAACAAGTCTCCACCCTGTGTGGTATACCAGAACTCTTGGGCATACATAGGATTAGAAGCCACACCGCTTGTGTAGATAGTAGAATACTTAAAGAAATCTTTTACTGCGTTTTGACCATACAATGGTTGACACAGCATAAATAATGTTACGAATATTAACTTCTTCATCTAGTATTGATTTGCACCAGTCATCTCATCAACGTAAGTCTGTACGTCTCTATAGCTGAGTTCTAGTTTCATTGATATACCCGCTTCCCATCTGCGTATTTCTTCTCCGTCTTTATATAATACTACGGTAGGGACAGACTTGATTCGTCCTATTTCCTTAAGCTTTGGATGTTCGTCAATCCAAGCATTGAATACACGAGCGTCAGATACACGCCCTAGGTTTTTTACGCTGTTTGTTTTATTAAATGCAGCGTTGAATTGAACGACAGCTATACCATCACCCCATTGCTTTACGTAATCTTCTGTCTTTGTTGTTAAAGAAAGGGATGATAAAATAAATACGATGGTTAAAAATGGTTTCATACTACTTCATTTCAAAGAGACGATTCTCTATTTTATCTAGTTGCTTTTTAATATCGCCTACATCAGTTTGTGTGTTCATAATAGTCTCACGAATCAATTCATCCTTAAGGTCGTATTCTGTTCTGCTGATAACGGGGACAGGAAGTTCCTTAGCTTCGTCAATACCTGCTTGTAGGTCAAAGTAACCTAGTGTAACAACACCGACTCCTGCTATGATTACACCTATTGTTTTTAATGATAGACCTACTACTGTATCTTCAGATATCTCTTTTGCCATTTTACCACTTTACTTTGTTTGCCCAGTACGCAGCACTTAAAACACCTTTAGCGATGTTTTTGCCGTGACGAGCTTTGAATGATTTTCTTTTTGCTTTCATTTTAGCGGATTCCCCAGACTTAGGTTTGCCAGCAGTAGATGCCCCTTGCTCGCCAAAACGAATAGTCTTAATCGTAGATCCGGACTTAGCCACAACTACGTGCGATTTCTTAGGGTGACTAGGAGTACGTTTAGGTTTATTGTAACCACTTACCCCTGCACTTGTCAAACGTGAGTCTTTCTTCTTCGCTTTCATTTAGCAAAGATATAAAAAAAAGAGGGCTACATTTCTGTAACCCTCTCGTAATCAGCATAGTGTAAGCGAGTCCTACTCTTCTACTGTTTCTGCTTCTTCTACTACCTCTTCGTACTCACCTGTGGTAAGGTCAACAGTAATAGATCCGTACTTATCTTCAAGCTCTTTTTGCGATGCAGACATAGCTTCCTCCATAGAGTTAACTTGTAGCTGTGCTTTGTACGCTTGATTAGTTACATCACCAAGGATAGTTTTCGCTTGGTTGAGATTAGAAACAGCAGTCTGTACTGCTTTCAATTCTTCTTCAGTAAGTTTAGCCTTGTCAGCCATAGTTTAAATATTTAAGTTAATTAACTATATGCAAATATAATACAAATACTATAATACAGACACAATGGCAAGACCTAACCATATAATACTGACAGAATAGTTTAATACAGCTGTTTGAATGTCATCTAACGGATACTTAACAGGATAACCTAGCTTCTTGCCTTTCCATTGGAATAACCCTGGTCCGTTGTGACAGCTAAACCACTGCCCTTTACCAAAGATTAAATCTCTAGGCTTATCAATAAGATCGGGCATACACCCCATAATGTATCCAAAGGATGCTAACCAAAACTGACCGGTAAGGTATGCACCTACAAGAAACATTGCAAAACAAGTAGCTTCTATAATTACTGCGTGGAAGCGGTCTTTTAGACCTGACTCACCTACGTAGTCCCACACAAAGTGAGATACAAAAGCAACAGAGCCACCAAGGATATAATCCCCAGTGGCTAATGTTATTGCTGCGCCTGTAGTGCCGTGGACACTAAACCACATTATTCAGCAGGAGCTTCTTCAACAACTTCTGGAGTTGGCTCTGCAATTGTAAGCGTTACAGACGAAGGTGCTGCAAGCTCTGCAATTTGAGAATCTAAAGAAGCCTCTAGTTCTGTTACACGCTCTGCGCCTAATGCTGCTTGAGTCCAAGCAATCATATTCTCGTGAGTTACTGCATCAAAAGCTGTAAAGCCTGATAGGTCAGCTGTCTCTAGAGTTTGTGTACCGATAGAGGTAGCACTGTGTGTTTCGTCTGTTCCTGTTACACGGTAGTGTACATTGTAGACAACTTGAGATTCGGTTACTCCGTTCTCATCTGTGTGTGTTGGGTACGCATCTACTGTACGGCAATCCCAAGTGTAAGTATTAGGCATTTTTAAAAATTTTATGTTATAACGTTACAAAGATAATAATTTATAAGGATACTACAGACTGACTATTAGCAGAAGCAAAGTCATAGTTCCCGCTATCGTCAGCAGCATTAACAGCTGGTACAGATTCAGATGTGTCACCAAAGATTAAATTTGATGTTACACTTGCGTCTGATGCAGATATAGGGTCACCACTATTATACATAGATGTAATATTAGCAGCTGTAGGTATGCTATCCCACATATGCATATACATATAGTCAGCAATTCTACTACCACCAGTATTGTGGTCGTTACCACAGAATGTAAGCTCGTCTAAAGACATTGTAGTTTTAGCTCCTGTGTTTGTTGCAGTTGTTGAAGTAAGCTCCGTGTTGTTCCAGTAAATCTTAAAAGCATTTGTAGGGCTTTGTTCTGAGGCGTTGTAAGTTAAAAACAGATGTACAAATCCATCTGAGTTTGCATTACCTCTGTTAGAAGCAGTCCAATTGTTAGAACTACTTGTTCCTGTACCTGTTGCTGAGTTATTGTCGTGCAAGGCAAGCTGTCTATCAAAATCCTGAGAACCGCTTCTGTATCTTGCAATAAACCTGTTTAGACCATAGTCGTATTGAAGAAAGAATCTGTTTGCTGTTGATGTTGTTCCAGAAGGAGTAAGATCAAAGATTATTAAGTTTAAATCTGTAGCAGTCCATTGCGGTCTAATCCATAATGACATAGCAAAACTTTCTTCAGCAGTCTGTAGTGGTTTGTCCGTAGCAGAGTCCCACTTAATATCATTACTCAAATCCCAGTAATACTTTATCACAGCTGCACTATGATCGTAGCTGTACCATTCACTCATAGATGCAGGTCTAGCGTCATTCGGTGTTGATGCAGAGGCGGTATTTATAGTTGCGTATGTACCTGACTCCGCAGAGTCTAAGGAGATTGTAGCGTTACTACTTCTCCCCAACTCTGTGTTTATCTCCGACATCTTTATAGTCCCGCTACTTTGCAATGCCATTTAGCTGTGCTTTTAGTTCATCAATTTGTTTTTGCTGATCCTTCATAGCTTCAATAAGTACACCCACTAGGTTGCCGTAAGCTACAGAGTACATACCCTGTTCGTCTTGGCTTACAACTTCAGGCATAACCTCAAGCATCTCTTGTGCTATAACACCAATAGAACGCTTCTCTTCGCCTATCTTATTGTAGCCTACACCTCGCATAGCCTTAACCTTGTCAAGTGCGTTAGGGATCGTTTCTACGTTCTCTTTAACACGAGCATCAGAGTAGGCAATCACATCACCTGTAGCACGGATAGTTCCAGTTACATCAAGGGCATATGAAGGTGTGGTGTCGTTGATTCCGACATTACCACTATCATCTAAGAATACTTCAGTGCTTCCACCAGCTGTAGTAAGCGTTAAGTTTGTTACGGAATCAGTACCTGCTATGTCTCCTATGGTTAAAGCAGCGCTATTAAGATTAAATACAGCAGTGCCTTTAAGTGCAATGTCTCCATTTACATCTAGCTTTTCACCTGGACTTGTAGTTCCTATACCTACGTTGCCGGATGAGGTGATGCGCATTCTTTCATCACCTGAGTGAGTGCCAAATCTAATTATATCAGCCGCACCTGCGTCATCGCCATAAGTGCCTATAAAAGTACCATTGGCAAAATGACCTATATTTAATCTTCCATCGCCTGACGTTCCTGTTTCAATAGCTATTTGATTAGCTGCTGAATTAATAACCAATTTACCGTTAGAAGGACTATTAATCCCGATACCAACTTTACCACCAGTACTTATTATAAAGTTAGGATTAGAATTAACACTTCCATCAAAGTAAGATAACCAAGTATTGTTTTTTGAATCGTAAAAACCTAATTTTCTTGATGAACCGCTATCGGGATGAAATTTAACTCTTACAGAGTAGTCATTCACTCCACTTGTTCTTGAGAAATCAAATCCCCAATTTTGATCTACATTGGAAGCATCTACTGATGCATAGTAACCTCCGTTATATCCAGTACCAGCACCAACATCTCCCATAACGTGTAGTGGAGTTTCTGGACTAGTAGTCCCAATACCTACGTTACCACTATCGTCTAAATAAACAGTTGTGCTATCATCTGCTGTAGTTAGTTTTAAAGAATTAACAGAGTCCGTACCTGCAATATCACCTATAGTTAGAGCAGGAGAAACAAAATTAAATACAGCTGTGCCTTTTAGTGCAATGTCTCCGTCAACATCTAGCTTCTCAGCTGGACTAGTGGTTCCAATACCAACGTTGCCATTTGGTAGGATAACCATCTTCTCAGAAGAATGGCTACCAGCAGTAGTTACGTTATTAGTAGCAAATACTAATGCACTTCTTTCTTGTCCAGGAGTATCAATTAATCTACCACCAATCCAAAAATGTTCACCTGTGTAGGTAGTTCCCCACGAGCCAAGCTCTGGGTCAAGATGCATAAAACCAATACCACCCCAGTAAGCACCAACAGATTTACCAGTTGTTGAAGAACCATTAAATATCTTAACAGCTGTAGACTCTTCGCTGATTGAGCTGTTAAAACCTCCACCTCTAAACAAATGTGTTCGGTGTGTGGATTGATGCCAATCATCAGATACATTAAATATACCTGCACCACTTTGAACGTGTAACTTAGTCTGTGGACTAGTAGTCCCGATACCAACGTTGCCAGCATTATTAAGAGTCATTGTATCAGTTGCAGCTGCACCCTCTACTCCTGTCTCTTTTGTTCTAAACCTTAAATGTCCGCTACCTCCCGATGGACCAGCTACAGCGTAAATACTTGCTGCGATATTTGGACTGTTATCTGTATCGTCATTATTGTAAAATTGAACAGCACCTAACGTATCTCCAGCACTTAATCCTGTAGAAACATTTTCTAGTCTTATTACAGCTGTGTCTGTTCCTCCAGAAATATGAAGTTTAGTAGCAGGACTAGTAGTCCCGATACCTACGTTATCACAAGCAAAAGTAATATTGTCTTCTGCTGATATTGCCATATCACCTGTATTGTGATTATATCTAAAACCAGCTACTGCTGAGTTGTCTACATCACCAAAAAATATTGTACCTGTTTGAGCATTGCCAGAAGATATCGTTATACCATTACTTCCTAATGATTTTAGATGTAAATCATCAGCTGCTGCATTTGCTGTTGCTACTGTAGATAGTCCTATGTTGACCCTTCCGTTACCGTCTACTGTAAAACCGTAACCATTAGCTGTTGTTCCGCCATTAGTTGCGTATAGCAAAAAGTCACCTACATCCCAATCGTGATTGTAAAGTTTTAATACATTCCCCCCGCCTGAAGCATTGTGTATATACGCAGCGTAAGTTCCTGGAGTGGCAGCTCCTTCAACGTGTAACCTACTAGCTGGACTAGTAGTACCAATACCTACGTTGCCGTTATTTTGGAAGGTAACTTTAGTGCCTGTATTACCTGGTTTAAAGTTAATTGGTAATCCTGATGATGACCATACTCCTAATCCATCATTACGCCCGTCTACTCTACCTAAGAATGCTCCTGAGTTTGCTCTAAAGTTTAGTTCACCAATATTGTCAGAAGAACGTCCGTAAATCTCTACACCTTGGGCATTGCTTGAAGCATCAACTCTGATAAATCCGTCAGTTATATGTAGTTTAGCTTGAGGACTAGTCGTGCCAATACCAACGTTGCCACTGCTATTAATTCTTACTACAGCGCTAGAATTGTTATAGAAAGTATGTTGACTAGAAGCGGAGTTGTATCTGTTACCACCCCCGCCTGTTTCAGTGCCTATAAAACTTTCCCAAGTGCCATTTGTGTTGTGTGCCTCAAAGCCAGCAAAACCAGAATCAACAAATCTAACTGTACCGTTTACGTGCAGTTTAGACCCAGGAATAGTAGTCCCAATACCTACGTTGCCGTTGGATATAATACGCATACGCTCAGAACCACCGGTTGTATGAGTAGTCGCAGTGTGGGTAAAAAATCTTATATCTGTAGCAGGATTTGATTCATAAATAAAACCACCAATGCTAACAGTATTTTCTGTAGCTGTAGACAAACCTGTTATAAGAGTAATTCCCTCTGGATTTGTAGCTGCGTCAAAATGCGCTGATGTTATCAATCCATATTTAGTTGAACCATCATCCTGATTACCCAAATAAATATTACCACCTGACTTATTTCCCTGACCAGCAACGTGCAAGGATGTGTTTGGACTAGTCGTTCCGATACCAACGTTGCCAGCTTCAGTAATTCGCATCTTCTCCCCATTAGATACATAGAAGTTTAAATTGTCTGTATTACTTCTTATGTAAGAGCTAATTGTGTTGTTCTGAAGTCTTATCTCAGTAGATGCTGCATTGCGAGATATGTGCAGCGCTTCAGAAGGACTCGTAGTCCCAATACCTACGTTACCTCCATCAAGGATAGTTAAAACATTACCTGTATTATCAAGCCTGATGTTAAAATGCGGTGTATCAGCACGCAACTCCATCGTAGGCTCAGAATTGATTCTAGTGTCGTAGATGTTAAGCTGTGCGTACTTGGCTGCTGCTTGAGAGTATACTGTAGCTGTTGGGTAAGAATCCGCTTCAAATCTAGCTACCTCCCAAGAAGCGTCCTTAACAACGTGTAAAGAAGTACTAGGACTAGTAGTCCCGATACCTACGTTGCCATCTGAAGTGATGCGCATCCTTTCGGTAATACTACCATTAGTATAGAATCTAATGTTTTTACCTGTTTCGCTTGAAAGAGTTAAGTCATCAGTAGTATCACCTACCCAGCCCCCTGATTGTCCAACAAAACCTATTGTTGACCCAGCTTTTCTTACAAGAAGTCCAGATGCGTTAGAAGAATTATTTGATGCTATAAACCCTTCAACGTGTAGAGGGTGAGAAGGATTAGTAGTACCAATACCTACGTTTCCCGTACCGGTAATCCTCATATACTCAGTAGCTGAATCATTACCAGTAAATAAGATTGCTGAACCGCTAGAAGAGTGTTGGCTATCAATTACTAAATAATTATTAGTAGAGTCCCACTTAATAGTAGCAGAGCTGTTATGCCAATCTCCAATAGTTATTGCAGGATTTGAAGACTCTCCTCCGTTTATTAATATACCATAGTATTGAGATGTACTTGCGTTAACAGAAAAATCTCCTACAACGTGAAGTTTTCTTAATGGATCGGATGCACCGATACCCATTTTACCATCCTTTACGTATACCTGGTCGTTATGATTGAACGTGATTGCCATATGTTATTTTATAAAGCTGTTACTGTTATTGCTGTTGGTGATCCCCCTAAGAAGACGGTTGTTACTATGTCTGCGTTGATAGTAGTAGAGTTGTTAGTGATTTCACAAGTAACTCCTGTGTCTGAATTACTATTTGTAAAAGAAACATCAAAGTCGTGACCACTAAACTCACCTGTGTCTACCACTTTAAAAAATATAGGAGTATTACCGTAAGCGTGTACCACTTCAAATGTCTTGGCTACAGAATAACTACTTGTACTACATACAAAAGTAACTCTAAATGCTTGCGCACCGTGGTCGTTAGATATGCTAAAGATGTCTTCTGAAGAGCTTGCATCTACTGTATCGTTAAAGGTGTATACACCTGCTTCGTTACCTCCAATGAAGTTATCTGCTTTTACATTACCGTCTACCTCTAGTTTCTCAGAAGGAGATGTTGTACCGATACCAACGTTTCCAGCTACATACAAATCACTTGAACCTGTCTCTCCGATTGATACTGGATTAGATTTTCCGTACTGCAAGTACAAAGTACCGTTGTTAGTTGAATTGTTTGCAGCACCCGATAAAAACCTGGTTTTGATACCGTCTACATCTGTACTAGTACTATACAGATTATCTGTAAACCTACCTGTACCAGCAACGTGCAAGGTTCTTGTAGGGTTTGTAGTTCCAATACCAACGTTACCTGAGCTGTTAATAACCATTCTCTCTCTAACAACGCTGTCAGAGGCAGTTGTATAGAATTTTAAATCACTTGCTGCTCCTGCTCCTGTTCTTGACCCCGATATTTGAGACCCCAAAGTGGCGTTGCTACTTGACCTAAACTGAATATATTGTCCGTTTCCAGTTGTATCTGTTCCGCCTCCTAGGACAAGAGTTTTTACAGCGCTTGCTGTACTGCCATTATCTGCTACAACATTTAATTTACCTTCAGGACTCGTAGTCCCAATACCTACGTTACCTAGGTAGTCAATCCCAAAGCGAGTTGTACTAGGGTCAAGTCCAACTCCTGTGGATGTTTTTATAGCTAAACCTCCCCAATTACCAGAACCAAAAGCGTTTGTATCAATACTCCAGTTTCTATTGCTAGAGTAAGAATGGTCTGAATACAATCCAATGTTTGAATAAACAGCTCCGTGAACCTGAAGCTTTTTAACAGGACTAGTCGTGCCGATACCTACGTTTCCAGATGCGTCTATAACTACTTTGTCTGTACCTGCGGTTTTAAATGTAAGATATGAACCAGTACCAAAAGCACCTATAGAGTGCTGAACAGCGCTATCCATACCAAACTCCATATATCTTGAAGTAAGACCAGTTGCACTTATTCTAATGTCTGGATAAGATGAACCACCGTTTACTTCTAATTTAGAACTAGGACTCGTAGTCCCGATACCAACGTTGCCGTTGCCATCAATAACCATCCTTTCTCCCCAGTCTGTACCGTAAGTTAAGAATGCTAATTTATTAACACCAGCAATCATTCCATTGCCATTGCTTGTGTTGTTGTGACCAATAAAAACTCCAACGTTTGCTGTGTCTTTGAATCTGGCATTGTAATAGTAACCAGTACTACCTATAGCATTTCCTTCACCAACAACATCTAATACAGTAGCTGGACTACTAGTCCCGATACCAATATTACCGCTACTCTCTGTAATAACAGAATCGGTTAGTGTGCTTGAAGTATCCCACTTAGTAAGATTACCTGCTGTACCGCTACCACCTGTAGGAGAGCCTTGTACAGCCGTTTCAATGACGTTTCCGCTACTATCTACAGCTAGTGCATATGCAGCTGTGCCTGTTTCAGTACCCGACCCATATGTAGTAAACTGAACACTTGTCTCTGCCGCAAATAAACCATTTGTAACATAAGCCGAAGAATCTCCATCAACTTGGAAAACTATACGGCTAGAGCTTACAGTGTCTCCGTGGTCAGCAGTTAAGTAAACATAGCTGTTAGCGGCTCTAATTCTACCCACCAAATTATTAGTAGTATCTTTTACGCTAATGGTAGGCGTGTTTGCCCCCTCAGCTTTAATATCTCCCCTAACGTCTAATGTAGTCGTTGGATTCGTAGTACCTAGACCAACATTACCACCGTCTTCAATGTAGAACACACTAGTACCATCGTCCTGCACATCCATAATGTCCTGCGCACCTGTCTGATTGATAGTTACAGCTGGACCAGTACCATCGTTGGTTACGTTCCACTGCTCTGTAGTGTTTACATCTGTATCAATCTGTGTGTATGATCCGTTGACTGTAAGGTCACCTTCAATGCGGACATTGCCTACAACGTGTAGTTT
>Ga0208303_1000168_pt1 | contig 27207 bp, 40 predicted proteins | sample CB_VirMetaG_2_FD_184537 | JGI IMG/M metagenome (GOLD analysis project Ga0208303, IMG submission 184537) | Freshwater to marine saline gradient viral communities from Chesapeake Bay - CB_1504_2 Viral MetaG (SPAdes) (version 4) | ecosystem: Environmental > Aquatic > Marine > Coastal | place: USA... | reverse complement strand
CTGCCGAACAACCCATAAATGGCATTGGCTGGAAGTACCTTTTGCCAGTGGCATCATCGCTTCTTGCTCCGCAATGCTTCAGCCAGCCGCTTTTGGAAGCGTTCTGCCACGCCATCTTTGCGCCCGAACACAACTCCGGCAACGGTGTCAGCATATGGGAACTTCGGTTGGTACTGACCGCGATCACGATACTTGGCAACCATCCTAATCTTCTGCCCTGTGCCTGCCTTTGTTTGCCTGCCGTATCTTTCCCAGATGCCAGCAAGGTGCGCTCCTTGCAGCCCCTTTGGTATGCCGCTGAAGTATTTGGCGCGGTCATTAATCATCTTGGCATACTCACTGCGTCTGATGTTGCCCAGCTTGGTCAGCTTTGTGTGCTTGGTTGGTATCATCAAAGAGCGTCTTTCAGGGAAGCGTGTGCCACCTGCAATCTGAAACTTCAAGAAGTCAGCGCGTGCGCCTTCGATAAACACCTTTGACATTAGGTTATTTTTATTGCCTTTTTCATATCTAAAGCCAGTCTTGGTGAAGCCTGTTGCCCCGCCTTTAAAGACCTCTTGTGCTTTTTGCCGCAATGATTTCATTGCTACTGTAGCCGCAACATCATTCAGTGCGCGGCTGGTCGCAAATGGTATCTGTTTCTTTTGGATATCATTCAAGCCGCGTGTCAGCCTCTTGATGTCTGCTTTAACGCTTATCTGCATCAGTGCTGTGTCTCGCTGTCTAATTCCAATATGACGACTGTGCCGTGGCAGTCGCGTGCATCAAAGATAATGCCATCGCATTCAGTGCAGTTGATCGTGCCACTGTTGGCCTCTACAATAGCATAAGTCGGCGCACCACATATCCCGCAATCGACTTCATTCTCAAAAAACAAGCAATAGTCATCCATTGCGCTAGGTTATCCGCAAAACAAAAGGCGGTCAATGCCGCCCTTTGCTTCCCCTTGCTGTTGACGTTTAGTTAATCCAACAAAAGCCTAAAACCTTCCAAATAATGAGATCGCAATTCTTTCCAGTATTTAAATGATTTTCTGCCAAAGTTAGGCGTCCTTTTTAGCTCATTCAAATTGATTGTTAATGCTTCGCCAATTGTTAGCTCAGTATGATATGTCCCCATTTTATCCATTTTGTTTGCTTTCAGCCCTGCCACAATCCTAGTCCGCAATCGCTTTTTCATCGGCATTTCTTCTACTGGCTGAGTTAATCGCTTTGCAAGATATTTCCATATTTCACGCTTCATTACTGCGTCAAATTTATCAGTAGGTTCATCAATCATTTTTTTATCCACTCCAATCTGGGTTTTCTACTACTCCCGACCCGTGGCAAACATCGCAATCATCTTGCACCTCGCTGCCACAAGGGTCATTGGCTCCACGCTTGCCCACCCAATAAACAAGCCAGCCATTGCCCAGACATTCTGGGCATTCAATTTCTTCAGCCACCAAACCGCACCATCAACGCCCAGATGTTATAATCGCTGGTGATGGCGTTAGTGCCAAACGTAATGACCAGTGCGGTCACAAACAGCATTCCAATCGTATCCCTAACCATATCAGACCCCCAATACGCTATGCCCACGACCCCGCAAGCACTCATTCAACCATTTGATCTCCGCACCGAACTGCAGCGGCGACAACGCCTCATCAACAAGCTGGCGGCACTCAGTTAGGTCACGCTGGTAAAGCTGCGCCTTATCACCACTGACCCGCAGATCAGCGACCGGCGTGTAAGAACAACCGGCCACCAATACTGCTATGAAGAATAGGCGGGGCATTAGATTAGGCCTCCGAAAAATTGTTTTGCCCATCCGGTCGCCGGTGCATTGATAAATGCGATAGCCTCAACGTCATCAGCCGTTGCTGGTCTAACAAATGTTTCACCAGTTTCCAGATCAATATAAACCAGTTCTTTCGAGCCGTCCTTATATTCGATTATTTCTTGTCTTGAAATCATTGCAACACTCCCGTTTTGCTATTGTTCTTATGTTATAACACATCCTTTCACACCTGTCAACACCTTTTTACACATCCGCACCAACTTTCTTCAATTCGGCGATCACATCTGGCCGGTTTTGCTTGTAATAGGTTCGCATCCCATCAGTCAGCGATTTCCACTGATCCAGCGTGACCATCTTGCGTTGCGGCGGTGTCCATTCGCTGGATTGCCCATTAAAGGGCTTAGAATAGCCTGTGGTGCGCTTTGGCTTCTTTTTGGCATCTCTTATGCACCAGTTCTGCCAAAAGGCTGTCAGGTCGATATATGCGGCTTTATTGCCGTTCTGTTTATCCCATAGCCGGATTGCCTCTAGCACTTCGGCTGCATCCAACCCTTTGCTTTGAGCAAATTGGCGATCAGCCTCATCAGGTTCCCAGTCAACAACTTTGGTTTTCCCCTTTTTATTATTTATTGTTCTATATAGTTCGGGTGACATATGGGTGTCACTATGGGGTGACATAGCTGTGTCACTAGGTGACAATTTGTCACTATGGTTAGTTTCAAGTGGTATGACTTGATAACGGTTGGTCTTGTTTGGTCGCTTTTCTATCGACAACAGCCCCATTTCTTCAAGCTTTTGCACTTTGCGGATCACAGTTCTTTCGCTGCAATCAGCCGCAATCGACAGCCACTTCATTGAAGGCCACGCCACATTATAATCATCGTTATGACGGTCACAGATGCCGATCAGCACCAGCTTGGCGGTACTGTCGCCCAAAGACTGTTCCAATGCCCAAGATACTGCTTTAATGCTCATATGACGCACTCCCCGTGACTTGCTTGGCAAAAATAACCTTGCTCGTCAAATATCCAGTCTTGTTGCCGCGATACAAAATCAACAAATTCCGCCAAATCACGCCCCTTTCTAAATGTGCTGCCGACAAACTTTTCTTGCCTTATCCACCATTCTGCCCGATCTGGATGTTCCCTTGCCATTGATGCCAAAATGCTTTCGCTTTTCAAAAAGCAAAAATCACAATTGCCATAAGGCGATGCGCCTTTGACGTTTGGCAACTTCAAATCAAATGACTGCGCTTCCCAAAAAGCCAAAATATCAGCTTTAGTGATGCCAGCGCGGATCATTGGAAACCAATATTGCCAACGATCTTTGCTTTCGGTCTTTTCGCGGTGTGCTTCATCTGCCCGAATGCCAACAGCCGCAACCCACTTTTTCCAGCCCTTTTCTTTGACCAAATAACGCTTCATTGGCAAAATCTTCAGTTCTGTTGTGCAAAATCTAGCCGCGATATTCGGCAGATATTTCTTTTGATGCACCATCAATTCAAATGGTTCGCCATAAAACGATGCGTTTTCGTAATTTGTAACCGCATAACCAGCCTTCCCATCTGGTCGATCATATTCCAGCCATACTATAGGCACATTCCATTTTACCGCGCATTCATTAACAAAGTCTAAAGTCTGCGCCATTTCGCGGCCAGTGTTTGCAAATGTTACAACAGCGCGATCTGGCAAGCCGTTATTTGCTTCTAAAATGCGGTGCAGCATATAACCTGACGTTCTGCCGCCGCTAAAACTGATTTGCACATTATCATCTGGCAACAAAAATTCATTCATCGTGCAAAATCTCCAAAGTTAAAGCTGCATAACCGATAATATCTAACAGGCTGTCGGCGTGGCTGCATTCGCTGTTGGCAAGCCGTGACAGCTTCATCGCAATCATCATCGCGCCAAATTGCTCCGGCGTTACATCCTTGCCGACCACCATACTCATCATCTGGCTGGTTTGCGTCCAATTTTTCCGCAGATCGCCATAAGACGCACCGCGTTCACCTAATATTAGCTGCACCTTTTCCAGTGCTTCAGATCGTTTCATCAAATTCCCTCACAATATGAAATTCATCAATTGGCACTTCTGCCATCAAGCCATAATCGCGTTCAATCCCGCGATCCCGTCTGCCGCCTATCGTTGTGGCAAAATCCACTTTGAAACTGCACGCACCTATGCAGTCAGTCCAGCGCACTATCAAGAAAGTCGGTATGCCGGTCTCAAACGCCACTTGCCGCGCATACATCATCTTGTGCAAATGGATCAGTGACGTTCTATATCTTGTGCGTTCAAATGTCCGACACTTCACTTCGGCAAATGCTTCAATTTTGCCTTGTCTTGTCAGTGCAAAGTCGAGCTGGCAATACTGCGGCAACTTGACCGGCTCACATTTCCAAGCTTTGCCAATGTCGCTGATTGTCAGCAATTCCATTTTTAGGTTTTGTTCGGTTTCCATTACATCCCCCTATTTGGTGAAAGTGCCCTTCGGAAAAAACGGTATGATATTTGCCCGCCTATTTGTGATACGAACATAATCGGCTTCAGCAATCGCTAATGGATCGGGGTTGCCAGTGTTGCGTTCGTAAATCCAGACCTTCACGCCGGTTCTGCCTTTGACGATGTTGACGGTTAAATCTTTAACATCAATCCAAGTTTCGCTTGAAACCATCGTGTATTCGCGGTCACCTACCGTCTTTTTGCCGATATCGTCATCCATTTATATGCTCCCGAATTATCATCATCGCGGTGTCCAAATCAGTTTCAACGGCATATCGCCAATCGTACTGTTCAGCCGCATCTTCATTAGGCGACCAGCCAGCAAGCCCCACGATAGCCGCCACTGGCAAGCGCACGCGGGTTTTCATTCTATCGAGACGGTAAAACAGCACAGGCAGTTTTTCGGCAATCGCCGCAGCGGTGCAGACTTGTGACCACCAGTCGCCAGAAACGCCAGCTTTGTATCTTTTGCATTCAATCACAAAAGGAAAATCACAATCAGTAGTCACCAAATCCCCAAGATGCGCTTGACGCGTTTGATCCAATTCCCGCACAAAATTCAACCCAAGATGGTCGAAAAGTTCTTTGGCTATCTCATATTCATAGCCGCGACCTTTGTTTTTTGATTTGCTTCCACTCATTGCAAGCCCCTTTCAATTTTGCCTAGCATTGCCCAAAACGATCCAATCTGTAAAGTCAAAAAATAACTGTTGCTATTTGGGAACGATCTGGGCTAACGTGGTGAAATGAAAAAACGGGAAATAAGTGAACTTTGGAAAACCGCAGGGTTTAGCCATTTATCGGCTAGCCAGCTTTTACGCTCACCGGCAAAGTGGATATTTGATTATTTGCATCTGACAAAAGAACAGCGGCAAGAAATTGGCGTTGGGGAACGCGCTGCAATTGGTACGTCAGTACATACGGCAGTGCAATCAATAGTGTGCCACGGCGCAGATATTGATGAAGCAATTGAAGCCGCGCAGCTTGCTTTTGATTTTCACCCAGCCGATGAAGATGATGTGTTGCGTGTGAAGTTTCGTGAAGTTATCCCCGCGATGGTTCATCAGGGCGTGAATATTTGTGTGGAAAACGGCTTTACTGGCGCGATTGATGAAGAAAAGATTGAATGTTGGTTGGATGATGTGAACGTGCCGATCCTTGGCTTTGTCGATTTGCTTGTTGAAGGCTCGATGTTCGCGGAAATGAAAACCAAAGCACCGCGCAAAACAAAACTGTTAAAAGACGGGTCGCAAGGCTGGGCAAAGGCGACACTGCCAAAAAAGCCGGAGTTTGCACACATATGCCAAGCTGCTATTTACTGGCACGCGCTGCGCGTTACGCCATCGATTATTTACATCGCAGAACACGATGCGGTTATTTTTAACGCTTATAACTGTGAAGAATTGCAAGCGGATGGCATTAACAACGCGTTGAATGAAATGCGGCAAAAAGCATTGATCCGGCAAAATCTATTGCGCGTCAGCACCGATCCAAAAGTGCTGGCATCAATCACCGACCCAGACTGGGGTCATATGTATCAGTGGAAAATGAAAGATGAGTGGCTGGAAAGGGCGAAAGAATTATGGAAAATCTAAAACTGCACGCGGCGTTGGCCGATGTCAGAAAGGCCGCATCAGTTGGCAAATCTGGCAAGAACCCTATGTTTAAATCAGAATATTCAACTCTGGGAGATGTGCTGACCGCGCTTGATGTGCTGCCCGAATATGGGTTGTCATTCGCGCAATATTTCCAAGACGGTGCGCTGGTGACGACTGTGGTGCATCTGGAAACCGGCGAAAAGATCAGTAGCTTTTTGCAGATTGCGCCAGAAAAAGACACGCCGCAGTCATTCATTAGCTGCGTGACATATTTCCGCAGGGCAAGTTTGCTGACGATGTTCGGATTGAATGCCGCTGACGATGATGGTAATTTAGCTAGTCAGCGTGGCGCGGTTCCCTCCCGTCCGCAGCCTGCTAACAAGGGGACAGTCGTTGCATCCACTCCGGCGGCTGTCCCCGCCTTATCTAATGATGTTTTAGCTGAAAAATTAGATGCGTGTAAAAGTGTGCGTGATGTCAACGCGCTTTACACAAAGCTGTACGGTGTCAGCGGCATAAAAGCACCAGACGATAAAATTGCAATGTTTTCAAAACGGAAAGAGGAACTAGCTTAATGACTGAATATGATAACACCAATCGCGGCGCGATCTTTAAGAACAACGACAAGACCGCCGACAATCAGCCGGATTATACCGGCAAGATCAATGTGGATGGCGTTGAAAAGCGGATTGCGCTTTGGATACGCGAAAGCGCGGCTGGGAATAAATATATGTCAGCTTCGATTAGCGACCCTATGCCGCCAAAAGAACAGGATGCGCCACGCGCCGAAAAAATGCAGCCTTTAGAAGATGCGATCCCGTTCTAAAAAGAAACCAACATATGCACCGGCCTCAAATGCACAAGGTCGGTGCGTATGGTGCGACAAGACCCTGCGCTTTAGCGACCCAGATTGGGTTGTTGATGGCGACAAACAAATTCTGCATCTTGGATGCTTTCGGGAAAGATTGGATATTTTAAATGCGAATAGAAAAGAACGTGCCAGTGCCGCCAGCGGGACGCAGCAAGATTGAAATTATCAATGATATGGAGATCGGCGACAGCGTGCTTTGCGAAACTTATGAACAGGCAATGTCGTTGCGTGACGCGCTGCGTTATCGCGGCCTAAAATATACCACCCGCAAAATGGATGACGGTTGCGGATGGCGGGTTTGGCGGCTGGAATAGCCGCCTTACTTTTTGCCGAAAAACTTGCTTGCTGAACGCATACCAAAACTGGCGGCAACAATAGTGCCAAGCGTGTATTGATAATATTGCGGCATCGCCTCAAGTGCAGTAAAGCCATCAGCGACAATAGCCCTTCCCCAATCACCGCAAAACGCTAAGATCAACGGAATGCTGAACAGAATGGTCAACCATTCATCTTTCCAGCTTGTTGATGTGGCATCAGCCATCTTTAAATCCCAGTCGATTTCACCAGTGGCTTGTTTCTGGGCAATGGTGGCCGCTGCTTTAGCCTGTGCGACCTTTGTTTCTGCCGCTGCCTTGCTGGTTTCAACCTTGCCTTCAAGCCACGTTGACGCAAGATTTGTCAGCGGTGATATCAATAAATTAAGCATCTGATAAAGCCCTCATCCGATCAATTAACCGGCCAGCCCGATTTGGCACTTGCCTTGCCCATTTGCTATCTGCCATCTGGGTTGCCGCCTCATCATAGTCATAATTAGCTATAGCTGCGCGGAGCTTCAAGAACCGACCCAACCGGCTGCGGCCTAGGTTGAACGCCATATTGGCTAAAATTAGCTGGCATTCTTCCGGCAGATCATCCCAGTTTTCAAACAGTGACCGGCAATCTTCGACAGTGACAGCGATATCCAGCGCAAATAGCTGGCGACAGCGTTCCGGTGTGATCTGCGTGCCGACAGGTTTGCCGTGTTCGGCATCAGCTTCGCGGATTAAATGCCCGATGCCAACGGTGGGCAAGCCCAGATGATCCAAATAAATATCTAGCCGCACGCCCTCATCGCTGGCAATTTCTTCACGCAATTGATCCAAATTCATCGCCTCATCTCCAAAACAACAGCCAGCGTTTTAGCCCAGCTATCGCGTTCCGCATCTTCAGTAAACCGCGTTGGCGACACCCGCATAGAGTATTGCCGTACTGCCGTAATCGGCAAGAACAGGCACCTTCTGGCATTGGGTGAAACAAGGCACAAAACATCATAATCTTCTTTCTTTGGCAAATGTTTTGCTTTAGAGCCGTGACCAAGCTGAAAATGGTGACGCGCAGATCGACCATCTTTATTAGATAAAAGGTTAGCAGTCTTAATCTGACAGCGTAAAAACGTCTGATCAAGAAATGCCAGCGCATCAATTCTATCCATCGGGCAATGCGTTGCTTTCCAGCCCATAGATAATATTGCAGACAGAGCAATGTATTCCCCCATCAGCCCAGTTGCGGTTGCACTATTTAACAATTACACCAGCCGTTGCTGTCATTACGCCGATAAACAGCCCAATAATAACCACAACCAGCCCGACAGCAATAGCCCCTATTTTGAAATTTTCGATCATCTCTTGCTGGCGCAACTGTTCCATTTTGAGCTGTGCTGCACGCGCTTCTTTGGCTTGCTGGATACGCTTTTGCCGTTCTGCCAATATACCAGCCCAAGTGCCGTGACCAAAACGAAAATCAACCATTCTGGCAACTTCGGCAATCTGTTCTGCCGCTAAGCGAGCATTAATCGTTTCTTGCGCCACAGACTTAACGCCAAACTGGTCGGCTAGTCCAACGCCAGACTTGCGGTTGCTGGCCTCCTGCACCTGTTTTTGGCCGGTAAATAACGCATCTATCTGACCGGCGATTTGCCCGATATCTTGCGCGGTCGATATGTTGCTTTTTATGAAATCAACGCTGGCTTTAACCAGCGAGATGCCCGCCAAAACGGTTGTGACTGGCTCCATCGGTTAGCTGCCCTTCTTTTAAACGCTGACACCGCCACTTCATCGGCATCAAGTTGGCAATCTCCCCAATTTGCCGAGACATTTCCAATGCGCGAATTTTACAGTTTTCTTTAGTGCTGCTATAAATAAACGAATGATATTCGTAACAATTGTTAGGTGCGCCAATGACGCAAGCCAAAACGATTGCCTTAAACATCACCGCGACCAGTTAGATTTTTAACTGTTTCAGTTTCCCAAATACGCAAGCACACCCACACGCCAGTTATGATTGCCACGATGTCTGGTGCCATACCCATAACAGCCGCGCCAGTTCCGGTTGCGGCAACCGCATCAACAACAATTTTGTTTTCTTCGTTCATCACCCTACTCCGGCTTAGTAGGCCAAGTCACGCTTGCAGGAAAGCCATCTTGCGGCGGAAATGTCGTTGGTTTGATGGTTAATTGTTAAAGCCATCGTCTACTCCTTAAACGGCTGTAGAGCCAGCCATATCATCTTGCGTCATTACCCAGCTATAGCAGCGGTCAAGAAACTGGTCTCCACTTGCTGCAATAATGTCGTCTAGGGGTGCTTGATACCGTTTAAAATCCACCTCGCGTGTATCGTCTGTGGGCGATGATGTAGCGTATGCTGACAGGTCAATCATCACCTCGAACTTTGGGTTAGACCCACGCTGGCGAGAGATTGCCGCAGTTACGATACGGTAATATGCGTCTTGAAAAGCGATGCCGTATTGGCTTGCACCTTCCGCTATGTTGTTTCTAATAGCCATTTTGTTTGTTCCTTCTTTAAGCGTATGTGACCTCTGTGGTTCTGATATTAGCCACGGTTCTGATATTGTGTGCAGCTTCGCCGGTAAACGTAATAGCCAGTGCACTATTTCCGTTATCGGCTGTTAGCGTCAAACCCCAGTTAGACTGATTGTCGATCACTGTGATTGCGCTGTTAGCCACAGTTGTCGTACCGGCATCATTGACAAGCAACCCTTCGACACGCCAAGACGCATAAGACTGTGCGCCATTTTGCATTGCTGTAATCGTGCCATCGAACGTGATGCAAGTGTCAGATGCAGCTACGATTTGGTTGTCTGCGTCGGCTGTAGCATTGTTTGTCGTAAGTACAGTGGCTGTTGCGTCTGTAGTATCCGCTCTTAGAATAAACTGACCACCTTGAGCGTCTCCTTGCGCTGCAAATTGACCCGCAGCATAGGCATATTTTCCACGAATTGCTGAAGATGATTGTTGACCAAAAGCGTATGACCCAGGAGACGTGGCTGAAGTATTGCCACCAATTGCCACTGAATTTGAGCCTGATGCGGTGGTGGTAATATTATTCCATCCAGTAGAAAGTACAATTGATGTTGATGAGCTTTGAGCATACGCACCAATCGCAACCCCTCTAGCGGATGAGGCTTTTGCTTGTATGCCTATCGCAATGCTATTATTGCCCTGCGCCCCATAGCTAGCTGAGTTGTTATCAATTACTGCGGCAAAGCTATCTACTCCACTTGCTCTCGATCTACCTAAACTAACAGCATCTGTATTAGTTGCATAACCGTTACGTCCTACTTGAACCGCACCGTCTGCCGATACAGCAGACCCTTTGCCAATACAAATGCTTTCAGTAGATTGTGCATCACCAAATAACCCAAGCGCAGATTGCTGCCTCGCAAATGCTTGTAGGCCAATCGCCACACCATCAGCACCCGCCGAAGTTGCCGAATCACCAATCGCGATTGCATTGCCGCCAGTCGCTGAAGGTTGGGCGGCTGGGCTGCTTTCGTTTGCAGCGTAAAGGTCAGCACCACCGCCGCCGCCGCTTTGAGCAACCCAATCATAGTCGGAACCAGTCCAGCTTAAAACCTCACTCGCTGATGCGGTTGATGTGTTTAGATGCGTGTCAACATCGCTGTCGCTGTATGAGCCGCCAGATACAGCAGCCCACGTTAAACCACCAGTCGCGCCAGATTGTGCTGTTAGCGCGTATCCATTTGTAGGGGCATTGGATACTTTGAGATTAGCTTCATCAACAACATTATCAGCAATAACCGTTGCGCCATCAGCGGTTGATGTGACTTCGCCAGTATGGTTTGGGTGGACATAGTTATTTGCACCATCATCAATTAAGTCCAGTTTGGCACCATCAACCGCAACATCGCGCCCATCGAATGTGCTGTTTGTTGTAATAGCCCCAGTCATCGCACCGCCAGTGCGTGGCAACGCTGCATCAGCCGTTGTGCCTTGTGCCGCCGTAGCATAATCAGCACTATCAAAGGCTTTAACTTGAGCAAGGTTAGTCACCTCGCTGTCCATCAATGCCCCAGCCGCAGTCACGTTTGTGGTGTCTGTTACATCGGCTAAATCTTCAATTAAGTTTAGTTTGGTAAACTGTGCATCTGTAAACGCATTTGCTTCGGCTTCATAGGCTGCTTTTATTTCTGCACCGGTTTGGGCAACCGCAGTTTTTAACTCATCACGACTGATTTTTTTTGTTTCTGTGCTTGATGTATCAACAACCGCAAAAACATCATCAGCCGCTGTATTTGCAGCCGTGATTGCCGTCAATTCGGATATTTTTTTATCGGCCATTTTTACCTACCAGATCGTTAGCTTAATAAAACCATTTTGACCAGCAACGCTTGGCGTAGAGCCGGCATAAACAACCGCGCCGCCTGCACCAAGAGAATATGTTAAAAGCTCATTTTCAACTGGTGCGCCAGCTGATGCGCTAGTAACATATTTCCTAACTAAATTTCCATTTCCACCAGCCGTGCAAGTGATTGCATAGTTATTCAGCCCAGCACCGCCCCCAGCCGCACCGACCGCAGCTAATATATCCCCGCCAGCATCACCTGTTAGCGGGGGTGCATTGCCGCCAGCCGATGCAGCCAGCCCGCGAGCGCCGCCTTTCGCAGTGATAGAAATGCCCAAAGTGCCGTTTGAAACTGTTGTATCGCTACCGATGTTTCCGTTGACTGTAAAGTTGCCAGAAAATTGTGATGCACCGCCAGAGCCACCGCCGCCAGAAGCTTCGATCAAAACAGCCTGCGCGCCGGATGGGATCGTGTAGCTAGTGCCGCTAGTCAGCGTTGTGATGACTTGCGGGTAAGATATTGCATTTTCGGCAATCGCTTGCGCTGTGCGTAATGGTGTCATTAATTCGGTGTTATTCGTTCCGGCTTCGGCTGTAGTTTGTGATGCTACTTGCAAGTCAATGATCTTTGTGCCGCTGCTGTTTAGCACGTCAATGCCGCCAGCCGATGCAGCTTTTAGGCTGTCGCTAATGAGCTTCCAGCGGTCATTAGTCACATCCAACTCGCCAACAATCACCCAATCAGCGTTGTCTTTGTCGCGCAGTTTTAAATAATTGTTTGTGGTATCAAGCCACCACATACCGGCATAAGTAACGGATGGCGCAGATGTGCCGCTGTTATTTGTAACAATCGCTTGCAACACGTTATTTATGTCAGACCGCGCTGATGGAGCTGATTGATTGTCAATTACATAATCGTGTGTGGCCATTATCCATACCTAACTTTTGCCGCTAATTCATCAATGCTTGGCGTTACGTCATCGCTGGTCGATTGCATTTCTATTCTAAACCTAAATGCGCGTCCTGAGAAGTCACCAGTTTTAAACTGCTTATATGCCGACCAAGTTGGTGATCCAGCCGGATCATCATCAGTGATGGAAATATATTGCAAAACATTTGTATCAGTAAACTGAACCGATCCCGTCCAATCATCCCAGTTGCCAGCAAAGCTATCCCAATTGCCAGAAATACTATCCCACAAAGCCGCATTATTATCAATCCGCACAACGTCCATCGGCATAGTGACTTCGGCTAAATTGACTGATCCGGTGTCGATGTAATTGCTGAAATCATATGTTGCTGTTGTTGGTGCGGTTGCTGGGCTGGTTATCCGCAGATCGCCGGAAATAATTTGACAGCCGGTCTTTGTGCCGCTGAATGACGGATCTTCTGTCTGCGTCAACGTGTTAGCAAACACGCGCAGATCGTTTTGGCTAATGACTAGGCTGGTGTAATTGACGCTGGCATTCCCCGATTTGTCATAAGCCTTAATCATATAAGTGCCTGCGCGTGGCGGCACTGTGACGCTGTTGGCGGGGCGTGCAACCTTATTGATCGCTGTGGTGCTGTTGGCGAATGTCGCGCCGGTTGATTGGCTGCTATAGCGAATGCGATAAAACGACAAATCAAGGTCTGGCACTGGCTCCCATTCCAGATGCAAGCCGCCAGCGGTAACGCTGCCAATAAAGCCAGTAATGTCAGCCGGTGGATCAGACAAACCTTGAACAGTCACGCCAAGCCGCGTTGTAAAATCTCCCTTGATCCCAAACGTATTTATCGCCCTTGCGCGTATATCGTAGTCACTATCTTCAACATCAATAATTTCAACGCGGCCAAGGTCGCCGGTGTAGCCAGTCGAATATGTAGTTGATCCGGTTTTTCTGAACTGCACTTCAATATTGTCGATGCGCTCTGGTGCCGCCGATGTGACCTCTGCAATAATAACATTTGAAAGGTGTTCATTAATCACCCGCGCCTCGCTGCTAATATTCAGACCAATTGCCGGAACGTCAAACGGGTCAGCTAGCGTTGTGTTGTTCGTTTCAAAAGCAGTTTCTTCAGCCGACCAGCTATAGACTGCCGCAGATGTTTCGCGCAGCGTCATTTTTATCTCAAGCGCACCATTCCCATCAGAACCAAATGTCCACGATAAAACCTCAAACGGCTTATCAACAAATCCGGCGCGGCTGTTATTAAACAAAATCACGTCACCAACTTGCACTTGAAAAGCGCGCATTCCGAAGCTGGCTGATAATGTTAGCTGTTCGCGGTTTTGATATAATGCAATTTTAGCAATCCGCTGCGCAGTGGCCGCAGACGACACCATTCCCAATTCCAAATCCATCGCGCTTTCTTGCCCGTTGTCGACTTGAATGAACGTGTTGCTTTTGATTTCTGGGAAATCACTGAACTGCCAGTTGCTTTCCGAGCCGCGAAACGTGCCGCGCACGATGTTAAAGTTGTCGCGCCGTGAATGTCGCGTATTGATCTGCAACGTACTTCGCAAATCATCTTCATCAAATGTCAGTGTTGGGGTCAAATACGCCGCAGCTTTAACGCGCCATTTGCCTTGGCTATACCAAAGCGTGCCGCCCATAGTCCTTAGTAAGCTGTCGATAGCATCAGCCGGTTTAACGCCAGTCGAAAACGCGCCGTTTGTTGTGTATCGCTTTTCTGTTCCGCCGACTGCTAAAGTCACATTTTCATCACAGATATTTGCGGCTGTAATGATTAGCGTGTCATCAATTTCATCAGCAGGTGAATTTAATCCATAATCGCTTGTGAGATAATCTCTAAAACAAAGTGCGGCATTGTCAGAATATGCGCTTAAAGATGTGCGCGGGTCATATACCCTTTTGCCTTTAACAATCGCCGTTATATTCGGCTCACCGTTTGGAAATGCGTCAGCCTCAAACTCAAGCCGCGCATACACATAAGCAATGCCTTGCAGCCTGTGATCGTTTGTCCATTTTCCAGCACTCTCTGCAACCAAATCGGCATCTACCGTTTGCGTTGACAATCCTAAATGTTTATTAATCCGAACAATCCCAGCATATTTATCCGGCGCAGTGACTTCACCATCAACGTCAAGCGTCAAAGCCTCATCGTTTAAATATACTGTTTCGATTTCTTCAACTTCGTGACCGGCTAGAGCAACAACGATGTGCAAAAATTTATTGTTGTCTGTGGCCTCTTTATAAACCACCGCACCGCCGATTTTTGTGCGGCCATAAATAATTTGATGATCTGAAACTGGTGACAAGCCGCTGACCAAAATGGCAGATGTTCCGGCTGGAACTGCGGTTTTTGGTTTTGGTGACAGCGATTGACTGACAAGCCCCAGAGCAGCATTTAGGAAAAAGGAAGTTGCAAAGGTTGTTAAAACACTAGCAGTAAGCGTACCCATTGCATAAGCAAAGCCAGTAGACAAGGCTGCAGAAGCCGCCGCTGCGATTATCGTTGGCGGCATCGCGTATGCTGCCTCTGGGATCAACGCAATCAGCACAGCCGATGTCAGTGATGTAGTGGTTTTTAGCAGGGTGATCTTGTTCATTCTACAACCCAAATCAAATCAATTGGTTTAGCCGGTGAAAATTCCAGACCATCATAACCTAAAAACGCAACCTTATCACCTAGCGCAATGCCCAAAGCAATTTCAGTAACCATCAGCGCCCCGTAGTCGCCCCGACCTATAATCGCGCCCCTTGAAGGATGAAGCCCGTCTATGGCTCTTAAACGGCTATTAATGGCCGTTATAATATTTTTATGACCACTTCGCTTTAGCTGCCGCTGATAATTTAGAAACGCACCCCATTCAGTTGTGTAGGTTCCAAACCAATCAGAAAAAACGTGCTTGCCCATTTGCGCGTGATACGCTTCATCAACAAATCTAATGCAATCAGTCTCACCCCATTTGAAAGACCTGTGTCTCCAATGTTCAATAAAAGCGGCAAAACGCTCCGGCCAATCGTGCAGCCTCACCCTCTACCCCAGTTAAATTGCTTATCTTGCAAATCTTCGACAAATTCAAAACCTTTATCATTTGCATATCTGGCTTTTTGGTTCTGATCGTTATATCTAAAAATTCGCGCACGCTCTAAATCAATCAAACGGCTTTCAACAGAAATTCCAATTGTGCTAGTCTCAGCGCCTTCGGCTATTGTCATCTGGTCAATGTAACCGTTAAAGACTTCATCCATTGTTACAGCATTACCTTCAGCAAAATTAATTTTGCCGCTGTCCTCAAGCAACAAAAAACTGCTATTTTCAAGCAATAGGAAATCGCCTTCCACGCCTAGAAGCCCGAAAAATATTTTGCACTTGCGGCCTTGATATGGCTCGCTGATAGCTAGTGATATTAGGTTCGATGGAATGCCAGACAGACTAACAGTCGCACCTTTTGCTGAAATTTCGGCAGTCTCTTTTAGTTCGCTTATCTCCAAAAATTGACCCGTGCCAATATACGTTTCTGAATTAAAAACAAAATCACCAAGCCCAGTCCACATTCGTAAAGTTTGCGTGTCGAAATATAATTCGACAGCAAAGAATGGTCTGATCTCTGTCGCATCTAAATTGTCAATGATGCTCTGGGTTAGATCGCGGCTCATTAAACCACAGCCTCAATCGCTGGAAACGTGATGCCATAAAAGCTGGCGTTATTAATCGACCAGTCTGATTGATTTGTGGACAGCCGGAAATTGCCAACAGCGTTTGCTACCACCACAGTGCTGTCATCAGCCGGTGCTGTGCGGATGCTAGGCCAAATATCTAGCGTTGCGCTGCCGCCCGAATTTGTGTCAACATCAGTCAAAACCTTGTGCAGTGTTGCACTAGAGCCGCCGCCTAGCTGGATATAATCGCCAGCAAGCAAATAGCCGGTTGCGCTGGTTGGCAGGCCATCTACGGTCAAAGTGTCGCCGGTTTGATCGGCTCCATTGACAACAGGAGTGCCGGGCGTGCTAGATGCGCTGCCGCGTGCAGTGGCGCAGTTAGGATCGCCCATTAAAAACGTCCCGCGCTGGCCTTTCAAGGACAGCAGGAACGAAATCCAAACCTCAGCATCAGCGCGCTTCATCGGCGGTAAGCTAACCTCAGCCTCCCAGCGTTGACCTGTGTGTGCTACTACTTGCTGCTTGTAAGTAAACGGACTAGATGAGATTGCAACGCTGTTGATCGCGTGCAAATTTACACTGGCGATGCCGGTCTGCGTTGGAAATGTTAGTGGATATGATATTGCCATTTAGATCACCCGAATGCCGCACTGAATGAGCCACCGCGCCGCCTTGCGTCAAGCACAGCCGCTTTTGATGCTTCTTGAATTTGCGGCAACATACCCATCACTTCAGCGCGTACTGTTTGCGATACGCCAGCCGATAGGTTAATGGTTTGATTAATGGTAACACCGCCGCCGCCCAGCTTGTTATTTGGCACAATAGAACCGCTGCTATTTGGAACAAACATTTCTGCGCCGCGCTCACCAACCATATATGGCGTATTGGCTCGCACCGATCCACCAATAGCTTTGCCACCGCCAAAAAGTGCGCTGCCTATAGTAGAAAGAAAATTGCCGCCACCCATCGCAGCCGCTAAAGGTTTTGTGATTGTTTGCTGAATTTGTATGCGGATCAGATCGGCAATGATTGATTTTGCCATTGATTTAAAAGCATCTTTTACGCTAGTTGTTCCCATTGATAAGTCAACCAAAGCATCTTCCAACGACTTGACGCCACGCACCGCAGCACCACCAAGACCTTCGTAAACTTCATTGCCTTTTTCTTTTAACTTTTTTAAGCTTTCGGCAAGCGTGTCAGTTTTTTCTGTTGTCTTTTCCATATCCGGCATCAACGCTGCAAGCTGCGCGTCTAATGCGGCAATGGCATTGCCGGTCAAGTGTGCTTCGTTTTTGTCTTTCTCAAGACCAGCTTCAAGGCTGTCCAGATTAGGCAGTAATTTATTGACCGCATCAGTGAGACCAGGGAACGCTTTTTCTGCCAGTTTCATCGACTCATCTGCCGCGAACTTGACTGCATTAATAACCTTGTCAAGATTGTCACTCATTGACGCAATGACCGCAATCACAGTTAGCGTGCCAACCATCAGCATCTTCTGTGCGCCGCGATATAATATCATCGCCTTTTGCGCCTTTAACAGTGCGCTGCCAAACTTAATGAACGCCAACGCTTGCCCAAGCACAGCCTTTGCAAAAAGATAAGATGTGACAGCGATCAAACTGCGCCGCAAAAAGTCAATATTCCGCGAAACAAAATCAGCCATTTTGCCAATGTTTGAGAAAATGACAGGGATCATTCGCACGCCAGATGCCAAGAACTGGCCAATTGATGTTGCCAGCCCGTTACTGCTTTGCATCATATCGCCAAAAAATCTTGACACTTCTATCAAAGCTTGATTGAAACCAGCTTCGCCAATTGCCTTTTTGAACGTGTCAAAACTATCACCAAGATTTGAAAAAGCACCATTCAAAGTTTTGGTTTGTTCTGCCATTGCACCGGCAAATTGAGTTTCACCCAACCCAACCAAATATCCGGTGATTGCCTCAGAACTCTTTTGAACCGTTGTAGTCATTCCCTTAAAAGTAAAGGAAACCTTGTCGCCTTCTGTTTTGGCTTTAATGCCAAACTCTTTCAAGCGTTCAAATTCGCCAACAGCCGCATCAGCCGCAGCTTCGACAAACTGATCAAGTGATTTGCCCACGCCGGAAGTAATGTTGCCGAATGCCACCATCGTCTTGATTGATGGCTTTAGACCAACGGCAATCAGCTTGTTAAAGCTGCCAACAACTTCTTTCAATGCAAATGGGGTTTTAGCCGCAAACACTTGCAAAACTTCAAATGCTTTTGACGCATTATCCGCTGACCCTAAAAAGGTTTTTAAAGATGCTTCTAATGATTGAAATTCTCTGTTTGTTTGAACAGTCGATTTAATCAAAAGGCCAAAGCCAGTCGCGCCAGCGATACCGGCAATGGCGGTTTGCACGTTGAAGATTGCGCCTTTGATTTTGCCAAGGCTAGAACGCAAGCTGGCGAATGCTGTGCCGGTATTGTTTTTAGCGGTGATTGTGATCGGCAGATTATTTTTCATTACCATTTTCAATCACCCTAAAGTAAGCAAACCATTCATTTAGTTCATTTAGCGTCAGTTCTTCGATTTCTGACTGTGTTTTGTGTAGGCGATCCGCCAAGGCCAGCATATTCAGCCTCAACGGGTCGCCCTTTAGTTTTTTTCAGCGTACTCAATGCTTTCAACCTCGCCAAACATCTGTCCAGCAATATCAGCAATTAAGGCCACGCTATCACCCATCAGATACATTTTATCTTCAATGGTGAACAACCGTTTGCCATCGGCGTTTTCAGCTTTGCTAATAATCAAATCAACCATTCCGGCAATTGTCATATTATTTAGAAAGTCTTTGTGCTTTCTTTGCAGCTTGTCGATATCGCCAGCGGTAATAGCTCCAGAATAAATAACCAACGGCTGACCATCTTCGCCCCACTCATCAACTTTAATGACCTTTCGGTCGCGGTTACGCCTTGCGGCGATCTGTTCTCCCAAACCCATAATTTACCCCTTAAACGGTTGTTTCAGTTAATCCACCAGTGCCTTGCAGCGAATAGGTGGCGGTGTTAATGCCATCAGATGATACACCGATTGAACGGCTTGTGACAATCGCGGAACCTGTTAGCTGGTGGTCGCCGCTTGTGTTGCCTTCCATCTGCAATTTTAGAACAACAGTATCGCCAGCGGTTACTGCTTGCTGTGCGGCATCTGTATCATCAAAATATGTCTCAACGGTTGCAGTAAAATCTGTAAAGCTGGCTTTGTAAGTTTTTGCCACATCGGACATAACTGTATCCTCGATCACATCGGCGGTTTCGTCCACGCTAAATGAAATCACTTCAGCCATTACGTCTGTGCCGATAAGTACGACACCATCGTTACCCTTAAAAGTCGCCATTGGTTTATCTCCTTAAACGGCAGTTTCAACGTCATTTTCTTTGGTGCGATATTGCACCGATATTGTAAACCGACCAACGGCCACCGGCTGTTCGCCATCGCCCGAATAGTCAGCCTCAAACGCAACAACCTGTGCATCTTTTGCCAGATTGTTCAGCGTCACATCAGCGGCAATGGCTTCTTCAACCTCAACCGCAATTCCATCCAGCGCATTATCATAATTCGCTGTGCCAATTACATATGCCTCAACGGCAACGTCCAAAACTCTATTCACAGAACGCGCTAAAGTGATTGTATCAAATTCGGTCGCTTCGCTCTTGGTAAAAATGCAAAGTGCCGGAAGCTTTGTCTGTTCCAGCGGAAAGATACGGCTGCGAAATACGTTGCTGCCGGTTGTGGTCAATCCCGTTAATGCGGTCACGATCTGATCGCGGATTTGCTGCCGAACGTGCGCCATTTATTGTTTCTCCAAGACCAGCGTGGTCATACCAGTGCCATCGTCTTGCACAATCCGCATTGTATAGGCCACCGCGCTAATTGTGATAGTGTCGCCTTCAGCGGCGGTTGATACGTCTGCGGTGCGGCAAACAAAGCGTGGTTGCTGTAATGCAAAGCCAACGCCCCCACCAGCGTCAACCTCGACAAAATCATTGTCAAAAATACCATTGATCGTGCCGCCGTTATAGGTTGCGGCAACCCCGAAATCATCAACGCCAATGAATATAGCGCGATCATCTGCGGTTTCGACAGCCATTAGTCAGCGTCCACTTTAGCTACTTTAGCCACTTTAGCTGACCACAGCTTCGCATAACCGCGATCAATCAACTTGTTCGCCTCATCTTCGCGAACATCGTGATCTTCGCCAGCAAGCATAATCCCGACTGATCCCGCTTGGCAGTCTTTGATAGCTGTGATTTTGATCAGTTTTGTTGTCATTTTTTCTTTGTGTTCCGCTTTACTAGGCTGGCCGCTGATTTTTTTGTAAGACCGATAGCCCGATCAGTGATGCCAACTTTATCTTCAACCACTTCGACTTTGCCGGTATTGACCAAATCGAAACCAATGTTTTCCGGCAGTTCAACAATATCGCCAATTTCGTGCGCCTTGCCTTGAATTAGAATATTGCGTTTGCATTTGATTTTCATATTGCGCCCCTATGGGAAAGACAGGGCGACCGGAGCCGCCCCGTCAGTTTAGTTAGGCATCGATGTCGAGGCACGCAGCGAATGACTGTGCGTGACGAACAGCAATGTCCAGCTCTTGCATAACGCGGATGCGTACTGCGCCAGTTGAACCGGCTGTGTATGGATCAACCAAAACGTCTGGTGTGCTAAAGAAGCCCATCATCAGTTGGCTAAAGTCACCAAAGATCATTGCAGAAAGTGCGGTTCCAGTGCCTTTGGTCAGATCAGATGGAACATTGTTGGTTATTGAAAGATTATAACCATACAAGCTGTTCCAAGGTGCATCTAACAGCATAACGCTATCTGTTGACGCAACCTTTGCAGTTGAAGCCATCAGCGACTTAACCTTTGGGTTGGTCAGATAAGCAAGCGTGTTGCCGTTAATAGCAGCATTGTCAACTTCAACTTCTTTAACCAAGTTGACAATGTCATCCCAAGCAATCGCGCCGCCGTTTGTGTCGATTGCAACAGAACCAATGCCGGTTGTGCCAGTGATGCCGGTTGGCTCGTTAGACCCGCCGCCTTCGATTGCAACATCTTCAATTTTCTGTGCAATCGCGTTCAATAGGTCATCGCGAACAATTTGTTCTACACTAGGGTCGGACTGAATCATTAATAATCTCGATACGTCCGTAAACGCCCCAAGCGATTTTGGGGACATCGTAATTTGTGAGAACACAGCGTTGACTTCAGATGTTGCGCCGTTCTCAGCCACGAAGCCAGCAGATACGCCGGTTGCCAGCTTTGGAATAGCTACATCGCCACGCAGACCAGTCATAAAGCGTGCGCCAAGCTCGTTGAACACTAAGCGTGACCGCAGAGCATCAACAAACTGATCGCCAAGATGATCTGTTCCGACCAAGTGGCCACCGGCTGTAGCTGTGCCAGCAGTTAGGTCACGACGACCGCCCCAGAAACTATCTGGCGCATAAAAGCCGCGTGCTTCGCGACCAGTGCGCTTTGCGATTTCTTCTGAAACCTCACGCTCTAGACCATTAAGACCAGAACCATTTACAAGACCGCGAACAGCTTTGATAAATGAATATGAACGCTGCTCTTTTTCTGACATATCAACCGCACCGGCTGACTGCTCAAGTGGCTTGCCTTCGCCAATGGCGTCAAGCAAGGTCGCGCGGAATTGTGCAACAGACTGGCCTTGACCGATAGCTTGATCGGCTAGGTCACGGCGGTTGTGTTTAACAGCAAGATTGATGATCTCGCTGGCATTCTTTTGAAAATCACGCTTTGCAGCTTCGGCTGCGGCTTCGCGAATTTCCTCGTGATTTACTTCGGTCATCTTGACCTCCTTTTGTTTAATCACTGGTTCGACAAATTCAGCTTTGCGGTTCACGCCGACACCAGCGTCAGCGGGAACGGATACAATGCTGGCTTCATACGGAACCCAAGATGAAATCGCGACTGTCCCATCACGCTCATTCTTTTGCTCCATTTCGCGGATTTGATAGCCGATGCTGACGTTGCTTCGTATCCCATCCTTGACATCTTGATAGACCTCTTGAGCCAGTGCGCTTTTTCCAAAGCGAACCACAGACCGCAACTTGCGATCAGCTTGATCCAAATAGGTACGTTCAATAACGCCAATCTGCTTTGTCAAATCGTGGTCTAGCAATAGCGGTGCGTGACCGCTGCCCAACCTTGACAAATCTACTGCGCCATCGCTATGACGCAAAACCTCTAAACCGAAAGAACGCTCAACGGGTTCTTCGCTTGAAATCGACATTCTGACGCGGCGGTCATCTTCTTCAACCATATCCGCAGCACGCGACCGAAATACCAGTTCGCCGCGATCAAGACGATCTTGATCTTCTTTATAGCCAGCGGTTTCAACAACCGGCGGCGTGTCATCTGATTTGCCGAACGTGATAGTCACGCTATCGTCAGTTTCAACAATATTTTGAATGTGCCTGTCCATTGGCTTTTGCTCATCCATCGGTTCAGCCCTTTCTATAATCTCGCCAACATTATCAGCGATTTCTTCATTTAAATCTAGACCACGTTCGTCAATGCGATCAAGCGCAGCATCTTTTGTCCTTGCCCACGTTTGACCGGCATCACCGCCCCACGCTGCCCACGCAACGCGACCTTTTGACGGATAACCATCTTCACCAGCACTAAACCCTTCGGCTTGCTTGTCAACTTCGTGCCGACTGAAAAAGCTGTGCATCCGGCGCACTGTGTCGGCAGATAGTTCTTGCCGGTTAGCCAGTTGTGTAGAACGCGCCACAGCAACATCAGTCCCACCTTGTTTGCCTTCTTCGCGCCACTTTTTAAATTTACGCGCTTCCGCTGCCATCCCTTCGGTCGGCTTTAGGTTGATTTCAACGCCTTTATAGGTCGCCATCTTCTTGCCCTGCATCTATTGATGGTTGCGCTGGTAACTTAGTGCCGAAAGGCTGAAAAGCGGTGTCTATGCCGTAACGATCAGCCAGTTCGCTTTCGCGATTGATCTGTTCAAAGATTTCTTCAGTATCGCGGCCATATTGCGAATGCACATCTTGCAAGCTGACGATGCCGTTGTTGAGTGCGGTGACGCTGGCGTTGATCTCTTTAGCTGGATCAACCCAAGCAAAGCCGCGTGGCCGATAAATAACTTGATCAGCAAATAGGTCATATTTGCCCATTGGCAAGCTGACGCGGCCAACAGTTATCGCCATTTCCAGCCAAGCCCTATAAATCGGGTCAATAAACTGGTCGATCATAAACTGTTGAACCATCTTGAAATGGTCGCGATCTTCAATTGTGCCTTGCCGAATTGATGAATAGCTAACGCCTTCAAGGTTATTCGCCAGCGATACATATGAAACGCCCAGACCGGACGCAATGCCGCGCAATATGCCTTTTTCAAACTCCGCAAAGCTGTCTGTCGGGTTTTGCGGGTCAAAGGCTTGAAACGACATTCCGGCGGGAAGCTGACTAAAGGTTGCCGGTTCCGCGTTTAAAATCGGTGCTGCGCCGTCATAATCGTCACCAACAAAGCCATCGCCTTCGGGTGATACAAAGAAACCCATCTTTGACGCAGCAACCCGCGCATTGACCAACGTGGCTTCTTCGTAGCCGTCCAGCATCTTTAGGCGCGATAATACGTTGCTCATCCAAGGCACGCCCCGCGTTTGACCGGCACGATCCTGCAAATAGCAATGAATAATCTCACTGGCTGGCACAATTTTATGATGCCGTTTTGTGCGCGATCCATAGCCTTGATCGTGGTGCGGATGATCTTCAAACAGGTAATAATTCAACGGCTTGCCGGTGCGCTTGTCTAATTCAACGCCCATACGCACTTCGTTGCCGTTATTCAGCCGCGCATCATAGCCTTCATCAAGATAGTCAGCTTCCAGAAACTTTAACGAAAAGCCAAATGGGTTTCCGGCTGGGTTCTTAATCTTTTGGATCAGCACTTCGCCATCACGCGCCAGCGTTTCCATAAACAGCCGCTGCGCTTGCACCCACGAAACGCGGCCATCAACAGTGCAAAAACCAGCCCGACCCCACGCTTGCCACGCTTGTTCGATGATCCGGTTGCCCACGCTGTCTAGTGAATTGTCGTCATTCCGCTTTCTGACTTGTATCCGCACGCCATTCGCGCCGACCACGTTTGTTGACATAATCTGCAAATAGCGTTTGGCATATGGGTGGTTGCGGCTAATTTCGCGGCAACGATCCCGCAAAACCCGCAGTGATGGTTTGATTTCGCTATCTGCCGACCGGCTGCTTGCTACAAAATCGCTGAATAGTCGGCCAGTGTCAGCCCCGTGAAACGCCCGAACCGCCTTGCGTGGTTGGGGCTTTGCTTTGAAAAAGTCAAAGATGCCCATTGTTAAAACCTCACCAAGATGGTTGCGCCGGTATTCTCACCCGCCAAAGCGCGTTCTTTTTGCCGTTCTTTGGCATATTCTTTGCGGTAAAAGTCACGCGCATCAATCAAGTCTTGGAAACTCATTTTTGTCAATGACCGCCCATTAATCGAATAGCTTGAAACGTCTGCATCAGCCTTGCCTTGCAAAATGCTTTCAATCTTGCCGATCATTATTTCAGCGTGGGTGCGCGGGTCAGCCCCATTGACGTCCAAATCTTCAACGGCTGTAAATGTGCCGCGTTCGATGACCACGCGATTGCCGGATGCGGTTTCCGTGACTTCTAGCTGCCAGTGATAAAAGCCAGCGGTGTAACCGGCTGACGTTGCGCTGTCCACTTCAAACACATATGTGCCGTTGCTTTCGGTCGCTGCAACTTTGATTTCAGTTGATCCGCCGCCAGTGATGCGTGCGACATATTCCATTGAGTGCGTTGCCAGTGGATAATCATCAACTAAATCAGTGCGCTTCCAAAGCAGATAATCGCCAATAATGATTGTTTCTGGTTGCTGCCCGTCAGGGGCTTCATCAATATCAAATCTGTTTGCCATTATTTACCGCCAGCTATTAACAAAGCCACCTTGCTTCGGGCGGCGTGCAAGTGGATTGGACTGTTGCGGCTGCGGCTTTGTTTCTGGTTCCGGCGCATTAACTACCCTATCGGCAACAGCATTGATATTCAGCGACAAGATGCACAGCGCGGCATATGCGTAAACCCTGCAATCAAGTGCTTCGTTTCTTGTGCGTGTCTTGACAAAATCGCGGCGCGGAAACCCTTTTTGATACTTTGTGACGATTTTTTCAGAATTTGCTAATTGCTGATAATATTCGTCAGAACGCCCCGCCGGAAAATGACAATAACCCGCACCCTCAGATTGTACGCGCAATCTAGAAAAAATCAATTCCTTGATTGGAAAAGTGCCAACGGCAAACAATTTAATCTTGCCAATGTTGTTTTTTGTAGGTCTGGATACCAGTGGCCGTTGTTCCCCGCCCATACCCTTAATCGCAAAAATGCGCCGCCCTTCTCGTGGCCGGACAAAGTTATAGACCGCTTGTGTGTAATGACCGCCACTATCTATGCACGCTGCCCTGATGCCTAGCTGGCGACCGCTTTCTGTCGAATATGCCACTTTTAGGATGTTATCAAGATCATTCCACAGATGCGGCGTTGACGGGTCGCCATATAGCGTTTTGTAACCCAGCGACCAACTTTCTTCATCACGACCCCAACCAACGATTTCTAGTTCAAGCCGGTCATCTTGAACGTCAACCCCAGCGGTGACGACCACAATGTCATCTGGCACCGCATCGCCCCAGTCATCTTCGCGGCCTTGAAAGTCAATATCGCCAACAGTCTCGCCAGCATCTTCCCACGTTTCTGCCAAGAACGTATTTACAAACACGCGCAACGTGTCGGCTGACTTCTTTGCGACCAGAAAGTCACGCACTGCGTCAGCCATTACCGTCCAAGGGCTGTAAATGCCGTTGATGTGAAAACCGGCTATGCCGTTATAGTCAGCGGTCGCGACCCACTGCCCCTTCCGCACTGAACGATTGCGTTTTGGATCATCCCAAACACTGCCGCAGCTTTCGCAGACATAGCAAGCGGTGTCGGGCTTATCTTTCTCCCACTGCACTTGCCCCCACTTCAACGTCTGCACTGTGCCGCAATCTTCGCAAGGCACGAAATATTGCCGTTGATCGCTTTCTGCATACTGGCTTTCAATCATTGACGCGCCTTTGTTGGTTGGCGTGCTGACCATTACCATTTTGCGGTTGTGGAACGTGGCCGACCTTTTACGCGCCAACAAGATTGGCGATCCCTCAGAACCAGCCGAAACCGGAAAGCGATCAACCTCATCGCATAAAACGATGCGGATTGGCCTTGATGCCAGCCCAGCCGCACTATTCGACCCGACTAGGCTGATATGACCGCCAGTAAAGACTTTGTGCGTTGTGGTGTTATTTGCATCGCGGCTGCGTGGGTCTTTGACTTTATACTTCAAAGCCGGTGTATCACGCAGCATTGGCGCAAGACGGTCTTTAGAAAACGCCTGTGCCATTTCCAGCGTTGGCTGCACAAGCAAGATTGGCGCAGGATCGTGGTGGATGTGAAAACCGATGACGTTCAACAGCATTTCGGTTTTGCCAACCTGTGCGCCAGCCATAACTACAATGTCACGCAAAGTCGGATCGCTAATGGCATCCATAATGCCGCGCTGATATTCAGCCCTTGAAGTGATCCATCGACCGGCGGCTGCACTAGCCTCCGATGACAGACGCCTTTCGCGGTCTGCCCACTCGCCCACGCTTAGACGGGGCGGCGGCTTCAGCGTTTGCATCGCTTCCGTTATCACCGCCATCAGTGACGACTGTGCGTCCAGCGTGTTCGTGTGGTTGGTAAGATGATAATTCATCTAACGCTTCCCTTATTTGGTTTTCCAATATGCTTTGAATGGTTGGCAAGTCTGTCTCAGTGGCGCAGATAGGCGCACAGATGGATGGCAACGCCAACAGCTTCGCCTTCATAGCCGCTAACACCTCGACCCAAGCCCCAGCAACGTCATCAGATGCTACCAGCTTGCGTTTGGCTTGTAACAACTCAAGTTCGGCCATTTGCGCGTCAGCTTCCATTTTTCTGGCGCGTGCTGCGTTATAATCTGCATCCTCGATTTTTGGCCTACCTACTGGCCTTTTTGCTGTTTGTGCTGTCAATTTATTGACGCCCCCTCAATTATTGTCAAAATTCTGACGCTAGCTAACATCCGCGCTGCCGAACAACC
>Ga0208303_1000167_pt1 | contig 27236 bp, 26 predicted proteins | sample CB_VirMetaG_2_FD_184537 | JGI IMG/M metagenome (GOLD analysis project Ga0208303, IMG submission 184537) | Freshwater to marine saline gradient viral communities from Chesapeake Bay - CB_1504_2 Viral MetaG (SPAdes) (version 4) | ecosystem: Environmental > Aquatic > Marine > Coastal | place: USA... | reverse complement strand
TTGTTTCTATAGCTATTTTAAGTTTAGCATATACCTTACCTGTGTCTCTAAAAGCTTTACCTAAAATATCAAAGTTAACATCAGATGATCTAGCTATATATTCCTTATTAAAGCCCATAGCACTACTTTCTGCCATCTGCTTTATAGTAAGATTTGTAATTACATTTTTATTACTCATTTCTTATTTTTTAAATAAACCATCAAAACCACCGGATAATCCAGCTTGAGCAACGGTTCCAAACATACCAGTTAACGCTGATGTTTGATCTGCTTGAGCTTGAGCTTGAGCTGCTTGTTGCTGACCTAGCATTGCAGCTGTTCTATCTAAAACCTGTTGTTCTCTTTGTTCTGTAGCTCCAAAAACAAATTGTTTTCCTGCCGCACCAGCTTGTTGCATACGTCTTTCTTCAGCTACTTTCTGTTGTTGTAGTTGCTGCTCGCCTTGTGCTTTTAGTTTTTCGTTTTGTGCTTCTTGCTGTTCTATACTAGCTGAAACACCCTTCTTACTTCTAAGCGCCGCTTGGGCTAATGCTGTTGCTCCACCAGCTGAAGCACCTGTAGCTCTAAGTGTGTCTAAAGTATTTGCTAGAGATATATCAGCTTCTTCAGCTTGCATTTCAGCTGCTTGTGTAGCGACACCTAGGTTAGCAAATGGATTAGACATTGTGCTAGTTAAATTCTCAAAGCCTTGGTAAGGGTTTATAATCTCCTGTCTATTAGCCTCTAAAGTGTCTAATTTTTTTTGAAGTCTTCTTTTTTCTCTAGCAGCTGCTCTAGCGGCTTTCTTAGCTGAATTGCTGCCAATAAGTCCGCCTACTATACTAGCGCCTGCTCCTATTATTGCTCCTAAAGGCATAGTTTTTTATTTTTATTATTAATATCCATTGTTTATTATAAAATTACTTTCAACAGAGAACAATTGTTTTTCACCCCCTGGATCTGTTGTTGTGTCTGTAGAAAATGTTGCTAAACCGTAAAAGCCTTTTATACCACTTATTGAATTACCCCAAATAACTTCACTGTCGTTTGCGGTGCTATTATTGACTATGTTAGCTACATATTTATTTTCTTTTCTTTCAAACCCAGCGTGATGAACTGGAAACTGAGGATTACCTGTTCCAAAAACATTTTGATAGTTAGATCTATTTGTAATACTACTAAAGTTTAAAATTTCATTTTCAACAAAATTACAACTTAAACTTGTGTTTAGTCTAAATATATTAGTAAAAAATATTTCAATACCAGCAGGTACTGTAATATTAGTGTTTAAAACTAAAGCACCTGTAGAGTTGTTAAAAGAAACAACAATAACACCAGTAGGTATATTTGCTCCAGTAACAATTGTTCCAGGCGGTATTATTCCACTAGTAGCAGTTATTGTTAGCGTGTTACTATTAGTGGCAGATAATATAACTTGAGCTTCTATGTTGTCTATAGAAGAAACTACAGTGTTTGCTGGGACTCCAACTCCAGACACGTTAGAATTAACCACTGGACTTGTGTTGGTAGTTATAATGGTTGACGTTCCTACTATTGATTGATTTGTTAAAGCAGATGAAGCCGCTTCAACATATTCACCTTCATAGTAGCTATATATACCACTTGTCTCGTCAAAATTTGATATCCAATTTATAGTAGGCTGTGTATCTGCTCCTGTCGGGTCAGATACAAAAGAATCTAGCATCCAACCGTTACTACCTTCATACGCAACAGTGTTAAATGTTTTTGAATTAGAAGGCGCAGCGTTAAAGGAAACAGTGACTTTACTTTGATTGTCTACGCCATAAAAATTACCTCTATTATTGTTAGAATAATGTTTGTATATATTATCAGATTCTGTTGTGTAAAAATTATTAGCTATACTAAACATTTGATTAGGTCTAAAAGTAAAGAAGCTGATCCAACCCTTAGCGCCTTCATCGAAAGCTGTTGTGTTATAATCAAATTTAAGGTTTGCTCCTTGCGTAGACACAACATATTGGTCGTTATGCATGTCGTAGCCACCTATTATTAGGCCGTCGCTTGATGCGGTATATATTCTATTTACTTCATCTCTAAAGTAATCTCTCATTCCGTATGAAGATATTTCTTCTATACCGTTATTAGATAACCTTAAAACACAGTTGTTGTTTGTATCTGAAAAATACTTAGCGTAACCATATACAGCAAAACTTTCAGGGTTTTTGCTTATACCGTATTCTCCAGAGTAAGGTTGTATTACACCTATAACTAAATTAGATGAAGTCACGGCGCCACCGCCTTCTGCATTATATATAGCGTCTTTATCTATTAAAGCTCTAGATACTTTTTCTTCTTGAAATATTATTAAGTTAGTATCTTCAGCATATAACCTTTGTATTGAGGCATTTGCAGGGTCTGCAGTTTTAGTTATATCTTCGCCGACAGAAAATACATTTGTTTGATTAATACCAGTTCTTGAATTAAATATACCAGAATATATTAAAGAGCTATGCCTACGTGATGCGGTGTTTTTATCTTCAACTATATAAGCTTTTACTCCAAAATCTACAGTAGTATTATTATATCCGCCTCTAATTCTAGACTCTTCTATAGCCCAATTTTTATCATCAGTAGAAGACACAACTGGATATCCACCTAAATCTTCAGGTATACCAAAAGAACCATTCCAAACAGGATTGCTTGATAGGTTTGTCTTTTTAAGAATAAAAGTGTTAAAGTATTTTACTTCTACTACTGCTCCCATATTTTAATTATCACTTATTTAAATTTTAAATTACAACTAGTAAACAAAAGAGAATTGGTAATTGCTTGTAGAAGGACTTAAAGGTGTTGACGTGCCAGTGCCTGCTGTTAAAGTCCATGAAGGTGCGTCTGGACCAGCATACACCAAGCAGCCTCCTGTAATTTCTTCTTGTCTAGCAAGATTATTTAATATTCCTTGTTCCGTATTACTACCTCCATAGTCGTTGAAAAAATCATATAATTGAAAAAACTGTCTACTCCAACCTTCTCTATCCCAAGCAATTGGAGGATAATAATTCTGTAAATAAGCATAAGGATCTATAAGTATGTTGCTACTGCCATTGCTTGATATTAAATTTTGCCAACTAGGAAAATCTCCGGAGTTCTCAGCCGTGTTAGATCCACTCACCCAAGCATAATATCCATTTATTCCTGTTCCAAAAAGATTGTCACCACCTGGATCGCAAACCTTAACAATTATAAACTTACCTTGATAAGCCTGCCCTGTGCTAGTGTTAGAGCTACATGATGTAGCATAATAACCATCAACAGTCCACTCTTGTAGTTCACATATTTGAAGGCCTGTTTTAACTATAGCTTTACACTGCGTAGTACCTCCCGGATCAGAAACTTCATAAGTTATAGTATATACGTCTGAAGGCATGTTAGAATCTTGATACCCATTGTTAACTAAATCTACTTTAGCTGCTGAGTTAAATAGCGCTGGACCTGGGTTTTCAAATCCAAAATAACCTGGAGGCGTTATAGTTTGTTCTCCTGGGGTTCCAGCTCCTCTGACCTCACTTATTTTAGTAAAAGTTAAATCTTTATATCTATTATTATTTCCCAGTAAGTCTGTTGATCTCCAACCAGCTCCATTAACAGCTTTTAATTCACCTATGTATCTAACGCTAGTTGATCCAGGTTCAAACGGGGGCAGTGGGCAGTCGTCCCAGAGCTCAGAAGCGTCTACACATGACAAAGGTTGATCCTTTACAACTGTAACAGCTTGCGAAACCTCTAGCGTAGCTGGAGAGCCAAATTCTAACTTAGAATTAGAAGAAGGACCAAACGCGTTTATAGTTATATTGTTGCTTAAGGTTACAGTCATTTGACCATTGACTGGTGTATTGTCTTGAATAGATAAAACACAAGTACCTTCTGGCACGTTTCCAGAAAAACCTTGAGTTGTTAAATAACACATATCATCTACGTTTATAGCTCCAGAAGCAAAAGGCCAGTTATAGGCTACAAAAGTGTTGTTATTAGAAACGTCGTTTATAACACCAAAAGGAACAATAGGATTTCCAGGCGGAGAGTATGAGTTTCCACTCGTCTGCAAGCCAGAGGGTAATGGGTTAGAAACATCTGTAGTAGTAACATTCCAACCAGAACTAATATTACTAGCGCTTGATCCGGAATAAACTTTTACAACCGTAACGCCTGTTTGATTTTTTAAAACTTTAATATCAGCTGAATTTTCACCAGCTGTCGGTATATGTGGTTGAGTGTTGCCTAGGTTTAATTGTTCTGATTTAGTGAAAGGTAAGCCATTTACAGTCGCTGAAAAATTAAAAGTAAAGTTTCTAGCATTGACATCCGCACCATACCATATTTCAGCTACAAAACCAGGGGCAGTTTTTATCATATATTGCCGGCTTCCTAGTGTTGTTTCTGATAAAGAAAATACAGGGTTTGAAACTCCAAGCGCAGTGTAAGCTGTTTGAACGTTTAATCCGTTGCCGTCTATTACGCTTTCTAAAACTAAAGGTGTTTGATCTGAAACAGCTATAGGTGAACCGAAGTTATCTACTAAATAAATTGGAGATTGCAAACAGTCCTCACCGGACCTTAAGCTTTCATTAAATGGGTTGTCGTTCCAAGATGAAAAACCTGCGGCGCCTGTGCCAGTTAGGTTTTCATTTATTATAATGTCATTTATATCTTTAACTATTCCAGTGGTAGATGTTTCCCAAAATATATCTAATAAACTTTCTACTGGCTCGGTTTCATAAACTGCTAAATACTGTATTCCAGGAGCGTCCGAGCTATAAACATTTATCTCATCACCTAAAGCTACTGAAACTGCTGAAGAAACAACTAGTTGTGCCGGTACAATAAAGTTTAATAATTGACCTCCAGTAACCTGTACAACATTGTTAACTTCAATTTCCAATGGAGGACTCGCTATAGATCCTGAAACGTTTAAAACAACAGTTCCCTCAGGAACACCTGTAGTAGTTTCCACAACTTGACCAGCGGCAATAGGAATGCTGCCCGTTCCTGCTGTAGATAGCTGGAAAGTTGTTCCAGTAAAACCAGAAGGAGCAACTTGAGCGTTTTGTCTAGCAACATTGCTACCTGTAAAACCTGAACCTGCAACAACTAAATCTGTTGGAAACCCTGGCCCAACAACACTATCACCAATTTCTATTTCAGCTTCGTCACCTGATATTGATGTTATTTGAAGTGTGTCGGTAGTCGCTGTTACAGCTACAGTAGCGCTTACCGCATTAAAGTTTACATTAGCTACTTGACCTATTTTACTAGCTGTATTTATTCTAGCTATATAAGGATCTGACTCTAAAGAATAAAACTGTGGAAAAAAGTTTGGATTTGGTGGATCATTAGGATCGAAATCAAATAAATCTTTAACAGTTGCAATTGTTGACGCGAAATCAGACGTTCTACCCGGATAATACTGTAAATTACTAAGACCTACGTTTGAAGCTCCAGGCGTAACATCTATTGTGCTATTAGAGTTTTCTACTCTACCATAAAGTTTAACAGAACTTCTAAATTGATTTTGAACTGGACCAACCTCTGCTAAATCTCTAGGCACCTTGTTTATGTTATCGCTTATAAGAACAGCATGAGACGTTTCACCTATTTCCAATGTAGTACTATCTGGATAAGCAGCCATTATACCAGGTAAATAAACATTGTAATAATCCTGCTCTGTTTGTTTTACAACGATTTTAAAAGAATACCAGCCTAGTGGGTTGTAATCGCTAGACGTTGAATCTCCATTATAAACACCTGGGGTGCCTGTAGTTGCTATTGTTTCATTAAATAATAATTTTATTGAATCACCAGGCCATTCATCTGGATCAATAGACTTGTTGTTGTATGGTGAGTAAACGGTAGATCCTATAAATGTATCTTGACCAACAGTTATAAGCTCTTTGTTGTTAGAGAGTATTACACCAGACTGTCTACCGTATCGATCAGACAAAACAACTCCAACTTGATAATTTCTGTTAGTTTTAACGCTATGATTAGGGTATTCTATAATGCTAGTTGTGTTTTGTACATCGTTACCCGGTTTTATTATTATAATTTGACCTAAGTTTATAGGCGCCGTAGTGGCGTTGTCTATAGTTATTGTACCTGTGTTTCCAGCTCCAGCAGTAACAGCAGTTACCATTGTTCCTTCGGGTATACCTGGACATATAACAATATAACCAATCTGTATAGTTGAACCGCCCTTTGGCGTGTAATTAGTAAAAGTTATAGTAGTAGAACCTGTTGGTATCGCGTCCGCATCTACAGTAACTTGGTTTAAAGCTAGTTCACTTTTAGGAGAAATAGCTACATTGTAATTTAAACTATCAGGAGCGGTATGCTTATCTTGAAAATTACCATATATAACTCTATTGCCAGAAACCTCCTGAGCAAAAGCTCTAACTGGTACTTTATCGTAAACTCTTATTAAGTCTCTTTCGGGAAGTGTTTTTATTGGCTTTTTAGAGTTGTAGTTGTATATGTAGTAGTCTGGCTCACCTATAGTTAAAACTGTATTATCTGCTATATTTTGAGCACTGCTTAAAGTTATTGTGCCGGAAGTGCTTGGGTTTTCGTTAGGATTATCTGGTGCGTAAGAACTAACAGTTACAATAGAAGTTCCTAATATACCAAAACCCGTCACCCTATCACCAACATTTATACCGCCTTGGACATTGTCCACGGTAAGCGATGTTGTTGTCGTACTAGCAGAAGCTTGGCATTTCGCTGCTGAGTTAAAAATAGTGTCAATATCTACAGTATCAATAACTTTAACAGGTAATTGGTCTGACTCTTTATAGAGCAGCTCCATAGATTTAACTTTTAATAAATTTTCTAACTCATAATTATTAAAAGGCAAAGGTATTCTAAGCTTTATATTGTCTACTTTGTTTTCAACAAAAGAAACTATTGTACTTCTATAAGCTTCATCTTGATCATTAACGCTGTCTATGTTATCAGCTGAAGGTTTGTTAACATACATAAAATACCCGTCTTGTTTAGGTATAAATGCAGCTTGTGTAAATGTAGAAAACAATGAATACTCGTCATCATCAAATTTAAACCTGTAAGCAAATCTAACAAATTTATCTTCTAAGTAAGTTGGATCACCTGCATAATCTTTATCATAGTAAGGATTAGCATTAAAAACTATATCTTGAGTAAACGCGCTTAAGGTTGGTAAAGTTCCGCCAGTTACTGTTATTTCCCACACCGGTGGATTAGCAGAGCTATTATAATTTAAACTACTAACTGTAGTTCCTGTGTCTACAATTGACGGCGGTACAGAGTTTGTTGTGTAATAAACTTTAGCGCCGACAGAACCATATGCGCCGCCTGCTTCAATTATATCTCCTTCTAAAGTTCTTAAATTTACTTGACTTGCTCCAGCGGATACATTATTTTGAATATTACCTTTACCTCCATTTGGCAAGTAAAAGCTTGTTGTATCTTTCATTGTACTTTCATACTCATCAGTCGAAGATGTAGATAAAGTGCTTTCAGCATAAAGTTCTATAGCTGAGTGAGGATTGTATTTAGCTACAGATATTTGATCTTCTGTTGTGTAGTAATTAGATATATTAGTGGCACTGTCTATATTTATTTTTCTAGGTTGATTTTTATTGTCAGTCCAGAAAAGTAAGTTTTCTAAAACATTAGCACCATATATAGGAAATTGTGTAGAAAAATTTAGAAAAGCACCTTGAACTAGAGTGGTTAATGAGTTGTCACTTGAATTAAAAGTTATTATAAAATTATTTCCACTAGGACTATAATCATTTACTCCGCCATTTTGATCTGTAAAAAATAAATAAGCCACTGCTTTCGAGTCATCAACAACGTAGCCTATACACGTTAAGTTAGAAACACCAGTATGAGCACCAACGTCTCCAACATTTGTATTACCTAAAACATTTTCTAAAGAGCCAACTTGTTCACCTTCAGATTTATTTACCTGTACATTAACTGCGTTTCTATATTCATTAGAGCCAATTATACGAGCGTCCAAATCTTTATTCATTTTGGACTTTAAAAAAGTATTTTTAGATTTAGCCATTAAATTTTAGTGTTTTATCCATTTAGACTTACCTCTCATAACTTGAACTATTTCAGTAAGTTTTATATTTGATAATCTAATTTTTGCGTTTCTAAGTTTAGAGCTTTTATCTCTTCTAAGTCTTTGAACTAAATACTCAGGTTGATTAGCTCTAGTAGACACTATGTAGTGCAGTATGCAAGCGTATAGAGCTTCTTCCGCTAGCTTAGGTACTTTAGTATCTTTGTCGTATGCTAAGCCATCAGATATATACTCTAGTACAATTAATTTATCTACGAGATCGCTAGAAAAAGACATTTTACCTTCTCTTTCGTCTATAGTGAAATATCCATTTACGTTTGAATACTGTGGATCAGCTCCATAAAACTGACCTAAATTCCAATTTCCGTTGTAACCATAAGCATTGCTGAAATAAGCCCAATCGTCTAAATTAAGATTATTTGTTAATAAATTAGTTCTAGCTTGATCCCATCTTTCTTTTGTTATCGATGTACCCTCTATATTTTCTCCAAAATTATCTTGAGTTGGAACACCTTTGTTGTCTTGAACTGGTGTGTTATAGGGTATAGTTGTTAAGTTGTTAGTTGGAAATATAGGTCTTTTTACACCGTATTTATCTATCCAAGAGACATTAACATAATTAACATAGTCTTGAGGTAGTATAATATTTAAGCTGGCTGGTATTGTTAATTCTTGAGAGTGTATGCTTTTTAAAGTATCATAACTAAATTCTTGTAAAGATCTTTTAGCAAAAAATAATACGTCAGATTTTTTAGCTGTTTGAATTATTTTACCATCACCAACATAGCCAACCATAAAGTTATCTATAGCATCGTTAAGGGTTATGTATTGATATCCTCCGTAGTTATCTTCTACTGTATCGCCTATCGCCTCTTCAGAAGGTGTGCTAGCGTAGTTACCTCCATCTAATTTTTTAAGTTGTACAACTAAAAATATATCAGTGCTTAAAGCACCTGTTACGGTTATAACGTTGTTTTGTACTGTATAAGCAGAAGTGTACTCACTCCAAGAGCCTGGTAAGCCAGTTGCGCTAGTGTATATCTTGAAGTTGTTTAAAGTGTAATTTATATTATTAGGATCATAACTACCAAAAACTAAATCAGTATCAAATGTAGTTGTAAAAGATTGACCATCGAAAGGAGCTGTTGATGAACCTCTAAAGCCTTGAGCGCCTTGATAATATTGTTGGTTTGTTTCTGTTATTAAACTCATTTAATTAAGATTTTTCGTTTGTTTCAATTTTTTGAGCTTCTTGTTCAGCTACTTGTATTATAGTAGGATCTTTAACTATAATTCCGCAATATTTTAATATATTAATTATTATATTGTTTTTTTCTGAAATATCTAATTCAAAATTAACAGTAGAAGAACCAGACGTTCCTGAAGGACTAAATAGGTATTGGCCAAGAGCTCCAATAGTAAAGCCCCAGCTTGGAGAAGATGGTTTAAATAAAGAATTTACAGAAAGCGCGCTTGGTTGAGGACTAACTTTTATTAACAACTGGTTTGTTGTTTGAGGAAAAATAGGAGTTGTAGTTTGAGTTGTTAAACACATTGGGTAACTCTCTGTTGGTGAAGTTAGTTTTGATCTAGTTATTTTTGAATAATCTTTTTTACTAGCTAGTTGAACTATTGAAGTATTATTGGTTCTATTGCCTGTATATGTAGCCTCTATTTCACCTATAGTATACAAAACACCAGTACCGCTATAAACCCAGCCATCGTTTGTTGCGTTGTACGTAAAAGACGCTTCACGCTCAAAAGGATAAAGCTTGTAAGATATGTTTTTAAAAATATCAAAAAACTCAGTATCGTTTTGGGAGTTGTTTTGATTTAATCTGTTTATTTGATTTCCATCTGGAAAATAAGAATTAAATATTTCGTCTTGAACTTGTTCGGCTAGACTATTAAATTCAGCAGGCGTTATATAACCTCTTTGCTCTTTGTTTAATATATACAAGACTGTTTGATATACCGTATTTACGCTTACTGCCATTTTTATATTTTTATTATAATACAGTGGAGACTACTTTCGTAGTCCCCATCATATTAGTATCACTTGTTTTTATAGTTTTTTCTCGATAGATCTAAAAATTTCAACACCTTCGTCTGTTTTTAAGAACGCAGCAAATGCTGAGTATGGATTTTCATCAAAAGGTACATTCATTAATTTTCTACCATTTGAAGCCCATGTGAAAGTTCTTTGATCACCAGATAAATTAATAATATTAGCTTCAGTAGCTCTAATAGCTATATTTCTAAGCTGAACATTATCATCTTCCGCTAGGGCTATAAAGTTTTGTGGACTGTTTTTAGCAAACAACAGCAAATCTCTTTTAAGTTCTTTAGAACTCATTTTAGATACAGCTGATCCAAGCTCAACTCTTAAAATAGCTTCTGCTTGGTCTACATCTATTTCTCTAGCTAAATTCATAGCATCTATTTGTACTTCTAAATCGCCTAATTCATCTTCAGCAACAGCAATAGAGCTATATTCATAATATTTACTATCTTTATATGGGTGATATAATGATAATAATTTTTGTAGGTTTTGCTTTTCTTTAGAAACATATAACATTCCGTCTTTGAACATTATATGACCTAGAGTAGCTTCTCCTTTTTGCTCCTCAACAAAACAAGAGTTTTGATTAGTAGCATATCTAAGTTCTTTTTGAATTCCATTTTCTTTATCAAACCACAATAGTGGATATTTAGAACTATGTCTTGATGGAATCGTGTAAGTTAAAGGTGTTTTTGAACCTTTTAAAAAATAAGTTCTATCTTTTATTTCCCAGCTTGGTTTAGCTGGTTGTTTCGGTTCTACAGGTTTCTGTACAACAGGCTGAGGTGCAACCTCAACAGTTTCTTCTGCTTTAGCTTTTTTAGCCATGATATAATAAAATTAAATAGTTAATAGAAGTAAGAATTACCCCTGAAGTTTCATCAGGGGTAAACCTTACAGTATAATTAAGCAGTAAACAATACGAAGTTGTTTGCTCCTTGTACAACTAAACATCTTTCAGAAAGGAAGTGTACTTCCATTGCATCAAGATCTGAAGTGTAAGCTCCTCCTACAGAACCAGTGATCCAGTTTTTCATTCTACGATCGTCAGCTTGTGAAGCTCTATAACGAACGTGTAAGAAAGGACGACGGATATTAGTTCCTAAGATTTGATCGTAAACAGTTGAAGTTCCAGCTGGTACTAAAACACCATCAATACCAGAGGTAGTTAATCCACCACGAGTAGAAGCATCGTTCAAATATTTCCAATCAGTCTTGTAGAAATCGTAAGATCCTCTACGGAAACCGCTAAATCCAAGATTTAAAGCCATTTCTTCGGAATTTTCAAACAATCCAAAAGAACTACCACCTTGATAAACTGAACCCGCGCCACCAGGGGCACCAACAGCAGCTAGCATGTCATCAAAATCTAAAGCCGTTTGACGGTTCAAGAAAAGCATATTTTCTTCAATAGCTCCTTGAGTGTCTAAGTTCTTTAAAATTGAATCAAATTCAGCCAAACCATTAGCAGCTGTAAATCCAGCTAAAACGTTTCCACGATTTTCGATAGCAGCAAAAAGACCTTCAGTTCCTTTTACGGTAGCCGCAAGAGTAGATAAGTTGTTTTTAAGTTCACCTTCAACTACAGACATTTCTAAGTAATCTTCAAAACGTAGTCTTGTTTCAGACTCAGCTTTTAAATACCATAAAAATCCTCCAGTTCCATCTTCAGTAGCAACTTCTACCCAACCGATCTGAGCAGTGTCAGAACCATTAATAGCATATTTATCTTTAATGATAATTGGGGAGTTAGAATACTGAGTAAAAGAAGGAGTTACAGAAATTCTGTTATCATCTCTTGTTCCTTTTGCATATTCAGAACCATATACAAAGATTTTAAGAGCAGGTCCACCAGTTACTAAATCAACTTCATTAGCACCAGGTCCTGTTCCGTCAAGAGCTTCTTGAGTATAAGGTTTTACTGTCAATACGCCAGCACCTAAACCAGATCCTGGAGTAGCTCCAGAAGCCTCAACATAACATTTTAGCTCATTTCCGTTAGCACCGTTAGTTACTACAATTGTAGCTCCTGGAGATACTACGTTTTCTACTAAAGTCGCACCAGATCCACCAACAGGGATAGTTAAAGTAGAGACTTTAGCTCCAACAGCTCCAGAAGTTGTAGCAATTACAGAATTGTAAGAAATGTGTAATCTGTTTTGTTCAGACCATACAACTTGGTCAGATGTCATAGGCATTTCAGCGCCTACCATTCGTAAAAATCCAGATAACGTTCTGTTTCCATAACGCTCTACCTCAGCTTCGTAGATTTCTGGTAAATATTGCTGAGCAAAATCACTCGTGCCATTTGTAAAATTCAAATAGTTTGAGTCTAGTGTTTGTTGTTTCTGCGATGGAATAATACTTCCAAATACAGGTGCTACATTAGCCATAATTTTTTAGTTTTAATTTTTAAATTTTTTAATTTTAAGTTTTGTAGAATCAGCACCACTAATAGATTTAACTCTTAATCCATTAATAAAAACATTTCCATTACTAGAAGGCCTAGCTTTAGTGTCGCTTAAGTTTTTAGAAGTATCTACAACCTGTTTGACCGCATCGGCTTTACCTTGCTCGTAGAAATGTGATGCTATTTTATCTACATTTTCAGCAGCATACATTGCTTTATGATAACCTTTATAGTCACTAACAGAACCGTTTTTATCTAAGAACTTCCCGATAAGGTTGTTAATGTCTGATTGTTTATCAGCAATACCGTCAGCGTTTTGTATCTTATACCTATATTTCTTTTGACCAACACTGATATCGAAACCTTCGAAATCATTAGTGAAAAGCTTTTTAGTATTTTCTTGAAACACTTTACGGTTTTCTTCAGCTTGTTCTTGCTGCTTATTATATCGATTGAAAAAGTCCATAGCTTTTTGCGCATCAGGATTTACATTTGATCTCAACTTGATATCAGCGTAGTATTTTTCCTTAGTGCTTTCCAAAAAGTTTTTGGCTTTTGCAACTTCTTCTTTAAATGCAAGTTTTTTCTTGCGTATATCTCTATCTTCGTCTAAATCTTCGTCATATTGAAAATCTTCTAATAACAAATCAATATCTGAATTATCAAGATATGGTTTTTCTTTTTTGTAATACTCTTTTAACAATGTGGTATCGTCTACGCTAGAGTAATCAGCGTTTAATCTCACGTAGTCTTCTACACTACCTCCAGTCTCTTCCATAAAAGAAACTAGTTTTTCAATGTTTTCAGGTAATTGTTTGCCTAAAACCTTTTCATCTCTTATAGCTTCTTTTAATTCTTTTTCTACTTCACCAACTTCTTCAATAATTTCTATTGGAGATTCTACTGTTTCTTCGGCGGTCCGTACTTCTTCAACCACTGCTTCGCTGTCGCCACTGTCTTTGGGCTCTTCGATAATAGCATTGCTATCATTTGTCTCTTGTGTTTGAACGGCATTTTCTTCTTTTTCTTTTGGTATAACTACTTTAGTAACATCTTGCTCAACATTTTGCTCTTCCATAGGCTTTTTAAGCTCAACCTTTGTTACTTCGTCTTTTTTAACTAGTTTTTTAGGTGTAGTTTTCTTTTTACCTTTTAAAGTAAATTCACCTTCTTTTTTTACTTCTGACATAATATAATATAATTTAAAAAATTGTTTTGCCTACATAAAGGCACCAAGACCTTGGTCTGGTTGATTTTCAAAGTCTATAGGTAAACCATCATTTTTTCTTTGGCTTATCATTTCACTTTGTTGGGTTGCTTGTATTTTTGTTCTTTTATCTTTGCGATCTTCTATAAATTGCTCTTTACCTTTATCTACTTGAACGTCCATTTGCTTAAGCTGCATATCGTATTGGAATTGTCTCTCCATTTCAGCCTGCTTTATTTGAGCTGCAATCTGCATTTTCTGTAGTTCCATTTCTTGCTTAGCCTTTTCAATGTCAACCTTAGTTGACGCTACGGCCTCTTGTTTTTGAACTTCCGCCATAGCTGTTCTTTCAGCTGTTTGAGCTTGAGCATCTGCTTGAGCAGCTATATTAGCTTGCTGTGCAGCTTGATCACGTTCCATTTTAACCTTACGCTTAATCTTTAGCATTTGATTAGCTAACTTAAGGTTTTTAATTTGGCGTATATCAATAGCATCTTCTAAGTCAATACCACCTGACTGTAATGCAACTTGTATGTTTTGCTCTAACTGAGCTCTTTCTTCTTCATCCGGCTCTAATTCTAAGAATATACCAAAATCATGTAGGTTTAAGTTTATAACTTCGTCTAGTGATTTTATGTTATAAGTAGATATAGAGTTTTGTAACGATGCTCTTGTAAGCGGGAAACGCAATGCATCTGCTATTTTAAGCGATACATTTTCTGCTAGTTTAAGAGTTAAATACAAACTAGACTGAACAATGTGTCTAGTTGCTACGTTTGACGCATTAGCAGCTAGCTTCTGTAACCCTACAAGCGTAGATTTATCAGGAACACTACCGTCTCTAGCTTCGTTTAGCCCTGTCACATCACGTATCATCTGTAAATAGTATTGATACGTCTGTATAAGACTTTGTATTTTAGCACCACCACTTGAGCTGCTAAGTTCTTGAATAGGTACTTTACCGTGGTTTAATTCGCCATCTTGCGTTAAAGATCTACCAACGATACTACCGGTTTGAAAATACATATTTAATGCTTCAGCCGGGTTGTAGTTTGTTCCATTGCCTAAATCAACTTCTGCTAAACCGTCCATATCAAGATAAACACCATCTGGTACCATTCTTGACAACACTTGTTGTAGTTTTAAATGAGTTATTTGAATCATATCAGCAAACCCAATACACTTACTAACAATAGACTCTATTCTACCTTTGTACATTCTAGGCGCACATATGGCATAATTCATAGCAACTTTAGTTGTGTCAGCGTATGGTCTTGACATATTTTCAGCTAACTCCCACTTAAGTATTGTATCTGTTCCCAAAACTACAGCGCCATTGTAAAGAACTTCTATAGTTCTTGATACTCTTTCAAAGTTATCATTTTCTGGTGGATTAAATGTATCTGGCTTCTCGATAGCCTTCATTAACCCTTGATCAGTTTGTTTTATTTTAAATACTTGATTATGGTATGTTTTATAATCAAAGTACAAAACTTGAACTGTATTTTCGTCGTATTGTCCCCAGCCAGTTATATATGATTTATTACCTGGCATATTCTGTATACGCTCTAATTCTTTTTCAGATATATTAGGAAACTCTTTTTTAAGCTCTGGTATTGTTATTGATTTAACTTCACCGACATAGTATATGTCTTCAAAGTTTGGATCTTCTGTGTAAGAATAAACCATATAAGAAGGGTCAACATAGTCAACCTTAACACCTTCAGCTATATTGAAACTAGTTTTTGCAGCCGCAATACCTAATACAGTTAAATCCATATTAAGTCTACGTCTAACTAAGTCGTATTTGTTTTGTGCAAATACAGTGTTAATACTTTCTTCTTCAGCTATTTCAATTGACTGCTTGTAGCTTAATTGCATTTTAAGCTCTAGCTCTTCTTTTGATTCAGGTATAACATCAATGCTAGGTGATTGATATAAGTCTATACCTAAAGTTTGCTTAACAGTTTCAATGTAATCTTTAGCTATCATATCCTCGTAAAGCTTAGAAGCGTAGTCTGTTCTTTTCTTTACTGACTGAGGATCTTGAGCATATGCTTTAATATCATAAGACTTTTGAGATATACCATTAACAACAATATCTACAAACTTAGATAAAATTGGTACTGGCTTCCAGTCTAAATTAAGATAAGACAAATCACCATTAATAGATAATTCATCTTTATATTTTTGTATTGATTGCTCACCTCGAGCATATAATCTTAGATTATGAAAGTTGTTCCAATTAGTTAAATATCTATTTCCATTAGTTCTACCTTGTCTAAACCACTCATACTCTATAGCTTGAGCAACTTGCCTTCCATATTCAAAAGTGCCTTTTTCTTCGTTACTTACAACTTGACTAGGAAAAGAACTGTTATTATTAGTATAAACGTTCATTTAACTTATTATTTTTGATGTATATCCCCTGTTATCATATCTTTTAATACCTATATCTACGGGTTCTGTTTTTCTTGTATTCACTGGTGTATATCTATGTTTGTTACAGGCCATTAATGCTAGACCCGAACTGATAGATGCATCGTGAGATGTTCTATTGTTAATATTAAACTTAGCCCAATCTTCAAGTGTTCTTTGAAAGTACATATCGCCATAGCCAGTTTCTTTTAATCCAACAAAGTTTTCTATGTAAGATTCTATAGCTGCAGCGTGCGCCTGTTTAATATCTTCACTAGAGTTTGGTATTCCACCTATTTCTTTTTCTGTTACAGATAGTTTATTTCTAGTTCTATCTGGCCTGTTCATTGCAAAACCTCTATAACCTCTTTTTTTAAAGTAATATAAAAGTCTTGGTTTATTGTTTTCAGCAAGTATTGGCATACCATAAAAAACGCAAGCCATTAAAACATCTTCAAAGAATATTTCAGCAGTTTGTGGTCTTGCTATATATTCTAAAAAGAAATGATTAGGCGGTGCATCTTCCATACTAAATTTTGTTAATCCGTGCAAAGATCCATTTGAACCTCTTTTATCAACTGTACCTGATATATCATAAGGGTCACAGCCAAACGCGCCTATATGTTCATTACCAGGATAAAACCTACCATTTTTACTATATTTTTTATTTTGCAAATGAAGAGGTGGTATCCAAGATATTAAAAACCTACCGTTTTTGTTCGGAGCAAATACAACTCTACTGTCTTGCTCGCCGTTTTCCCATTGAAAACTACCTTTTGTAACATTTATAGAGTTACGCATGTCTTCATTAAAATCTATTTGCTCGTATATTTTAGTTAGATTAAACAAAGATTGTTTTGTTTCATCTCTAAAAGCATGTTTTTCTGTGCGTGGAAACTGTCTGTAGAATTCATTAAGACCATCTTGATCTTGCTTTAATCCTTCTACTTCGTTGTTCCAGTATTCTATTACACCTATTTTTATCTTTTCACCTTGAGGTCCTTCAACCGGTTTACTTGGTGTGTCGAATACAGGTAACCCATAAGCGTCAATGTATCCCTCGTAGTTCCATTCCATAGGTATGAACAAAGAATATAATCCGCTGCGAGTCTGTCCATTGGCGTTTCTTTGAGTAACATCTGAGTCATCATAAAGTTTTTTAAAGTTTTTACCTCCTTTATCGTGAGCGTTTGATGTACTTCCCATCATGCATCTACCAATAATTCTACTACCTAATCTTAAACAGGTTTTTGTAACCCGCCAGTTATTTAATATATTATTAGGTCTCTCCCACTTTCCACTTTCATCGTGTACTAGTAGCTTTAATTTTTCCCCATCGTACGAGTTGTCCCCTGTATTCTTCCAGTCGATTGTTGTGTCGAGCCCGTCAAGCTCTTGGAGCTTTTCGTTGGTTTCAAGTTTTTTCCTTGTGTACTTGGTTGCGGGAACTCTGTAGGCAAGCTCGGTTTTTGGCCTGTCCATACCGTCCTGGATGGGTTTGAAAAAGAACGGGTAGTTGACCGATATCGGTACGACTTTATCCGTGAACATCTTCTTAGCATCAGGGCCAGACTTTGACAAGATACCGTACCGTGCATCTGACGTAATTGTCGCCACGTTAACGGTTTCTGCCGAAGACATAAACGAAAATCCTGACCGACGGTTTTTAAGATAGCACATCCCGTAAGATCGTGAATCGGCTTTACAAGCCTCCCAGAATATAAAGAATAATCTGTTTGATTCCCTAAAGTCTGGCTGCCCAACGTCAATTTTGCTCCACTGCAAGTACATATAATGAGAGCCAGTAATGTAAGTAGCCACACTTTTATTATAGAACCAAAACCCTTGTTCTCTTTTATTAAATTCACTATCGATGTAATCATACCATTTTTCTTTAAAGTCTACTGGGTATTCCTCCCAATCAAACACAGACTTTATTTTCTTAAGTTCTTTAGGATATTCTGTATATTTCCACCTATTACCTTCAAATTTTTTTACATTATTAGCTTTAGGTAAAGCTATTTTAAGATTTTGTATTTCGTATATCTCACCTATCTCACCAGTCTTACTGATGACAACAATATCATAATCTTCATTATAACCATACTCCCACTTTTTAGCTTTATTCATTTTAGCTACAGTATGTGGTTTTATATAGTCATCTATTACTTTATATAACGTTTGCTCGTACATTATTTAGACCTCCCTTCTGCAAACCCTTTAAAAGTTTTTTCTTTCTTAACTTCTTTAGGTTTATCTTCTAAAAGTTCTTGCTCGTTTTCTATTCTAGTTAATATTTCAAAAGCATCGAATATAGCGAGTTTTTTTGTAGCCGCAGCATTTTTAAGTCTGTCCGCTGAAATATCATCATCTGAATCTACAATTGGCTCTTTAGCTACTTTAATTAGCTCTTCAACTGCTTTCTGCCCAGCTTGGATTATATTTTTCTTCGTCTCCTTTACGTTCATACTTAATTACAATATCATTAGATTTCATACAGTAAAGACGCTCACCATCAACTAAAAATTCCCATTCGCTATTGGGTTTGAAGCCTACAACATCTCCTGGGTTTATTCCTAGCGCTTCTAGTGAGCTATTACTATATTTTAGTATACCAACAAGGCCGCGTTCTTTATCACCTTTTAAATTGTCTTTTTCTTTTATAGGTGAAATAAAACATCTATCGTTTAAAGTACGCCAAACACCATTGTTTTTACAAAGATATATTTGGTCAAGGGCGCAAAGATGTAGATCGTCTTTTAAAAACGACCTACTCTTTTTCTTTTCGCCTCTCATATCATAAAAAGTTCTAAATACATTTTGATGTATTACAACTTCATCACCTTTGCTAATAACAGATTTAAAAGCTAAAGGCACTTGAACCACCTCTGCTATTCTGTTTACAAATTTCCAGTTTTCAATTTTAGTATTAACAACTAAGTCTTTATCACCAACTCTAATTGTATTACTGTATTTATCTCCAACTGGCTTTACTATAAAGTCATATAAAGAATTCATTAATACTCTAAATCGTACTCTATAGATACCGCCATATTCTTATTAAATTTTTTCCAAGGTAAAACCTCGTTATTTTTTTTAATATGTATATTATATGACGAATCTTTTTCGTTAAATAAAATATAAGCTATCTCGTGACCTCCGTAAACCTGTTGGCCTACAGAATAGTGCATGGCGTCATTTTTGTAATCAGATCCAATACTGATTTTTCTAATGACTGAATCCATTATTCCTCTGTTTTAGCTTCTTCTTCTTTAACTTCAGTATACTCACCAGTTGAAAGATCTACAGAAATAGCTCCGTACTCTTCTTCTAGTTTTGCTTTAAAGTCTTCTAATTCTTTGTTTACTGCAGCCACATCGTGTAGTAAACCGTGTTTTTGTGATTCTAAAACACCAATGTTAGAAATAATTTGACCAAGTTTACCTTGTAATTCAACGATTTCTTTTAACTGTTCTTCTTTAATTTTTGCCATTTGATTTAATTTAATTTTTGTTATTTGTTATTGATTTTGCTTTTTCCCAAGTTCTACCTACAAAGTAAGCTCCATAAACTGTAACAAGAAGAGTTTGGAATATTGGGATATACTCTTCTGCTATTTTAAATTCTCCGATGTTTCCATCGAAAAACGCACATATAGTAAATATAACTGTTAAGTATATAAGTACTAATGGGCGTATATTTTTAGACAAGAAGGAATCAGACTGCATATCTGACTCCCATCTTTTTGTAACCTGCTCTTGAGCCTCTTTATCGGCTTTCTCAAGAATCTCTGTAATAAGACGCTGTGCTTCTAGTTTCTCTTCTTTAGTAGTTGTAAGATTATCTAAAACCTCGCCAACTTCTTTTATGACGGAACCCGTAAGCCATTGCCAAATTTTTTTCATTTAATTGCAAGATTTGCAAGGATGACCACTTCCTGCTTTTTTTCTTTTTACACCACCTTCTGGTGTTTTAACTTTAAAACCAGTTGTTCTACCAGTACCGCCAAAATCGCTAGGCACGTATGGTTTTTCAGGTGTTTTAATTTTAGGCATTGGAGCTTTTGGTCCAGCTGTAGTTAGTTTAATTCCTTGTGGTTTTAAACCTACAGTTTTTATTGGATCGTATTTAACAGAAGTTTTAATATCTTTGCCTGATTTATCTGCTTTAGCTGCTGTTGTGAATTCTTCCAAATTACGATACTTGGATTTATCGGCTTTTTTGTAAGCTTCTGAATAGCTTACACTGTCTTTTCCAGACTGCGAATAAGGTGTTGTTACTGTTGTTCTAGTTCCAGTGCCTCTTTTGTCTTTAAATCTTTCTTGTGTAGTCGTAGATTTTCCATAAACTTTATCAGAGCTAGCTGCCTTAGCCTCTGCTTTAGCTTTAGCTTCTTTTTCAGCTGTTTTTTTCTTTGAGGGATCTATTGGATCTTCTGTAACGTATAATGGCCCTGTTTTATAAAATGGGCTACTACCTGATTTTTCTAACATTGCCATAATTAACTTTTTTCTTTTTTGTTTTTTATCCTATTCTTTATTTCTTCTCTTGCTATTGCGTTAGCAGATTTTTTAACCTCACGCTCTGCTATTAATTTTGCTCTGTTAGTAGCTGAAATTTTTTGATTTTCAGCTTTTTTAACTTGACTTTGTGCTCTTTTTTTATCAAGAGCTGCTTTTTTCTCTTTTTGAGCTTCTGTCATTGGTTTTGTTATAGTAACACCACCTTCTACAACACCGTCTTTAACACTAACGCTACCAGCTTTTCTAAGCTGTCTGTTTATCTGTTTAGTTAATTTTTTTTCACTTAACCCAGAAACATCTGCAGTAGATCTTCCTGTTCCTTTACCGTACGTACCGCCTTTTCTGCCTTTAGTATCTATAATGTCGCCTTTTTTAAAAACTTCTAGCTTGGTTCTACCGCTTTTAGTATATGCTTCTACATTTTCGCCAGCTAAAACAGCTTGCGCCATTTGTTGGGAAGTTTCTTTTCTTTTCTTTCTATCTACCTTTTTTGTACCTGGTTTAATTTCTATATCATCTTGATAAAAAGGAGATACCATGCTCAATGGTAAATTTTTACCTGTTTTAGGCATATTCATTCTTCCTGGTGATTGCTTATAAGCCATTTTTTTATTATTACTTGTTTATATTATTTGTTACTTTACTTTTCTATAAGCCTCAGTCTCCCAAGGCAGGTTTTTAGCACCTTCTTGCATTTGTGCTCTTGAGTATTTTTTACCTTTCCAATATACGTATTTATCGTCGTAATCGAGGTCTCCACGTTTCATTTGGTCTATATGAACTTTCTCGTGTGCAATAACTTTATTACACTGTGAGGCGTCTAAATCTTTATTTAAAATTATAGTACCATTTTTATTAGCTTTACCCATAACGCCATCTTCCATATTTACATTGTAAATTGGAGTATTATCCATATAGTAAGGTGGGTTTATTTTAAATGCCATATGTTGGTTTCATTGGGCCGTATAATTCAACGTATTTAGCTTGATATTCTGGCGTGTCTCTAGTAAACGTGGGATGATCTTTTTGCCATTTAGAAAACTCGGCAGATGTCTTTTTGCTTTTATCCTCGGCTATACTGGTTTGTATACCTGCTGATATTTTATCTTGAAGATTTTGAAAAGCGCCAGCCGTAGATACATACACAGAACCACCAGCTCCAGAAGAATAAGCACCTTTAAGTGGTGACATTTTTTTTTGAACTTTTAATTTAGCTTCGTAATCAACACCACCGGTTTCAGCGCTAAGCTTTTGCTCTTTTTTTCTAGCAGCGTCACCCATAGCTTCGTAGTCTTTACCACCAGCTTCTGGATTTACGGTTTTTTTAGTAAAAGGTTTTTTACTTAAAAACTTAAATGCAAACGGAGAACTCATTATTTAAAAGCTTTAGCTCGTGAAGTAATAGGTGTTCCGTGCCCACACTCAAATGGCGCTTTAGACACTTCTAATCCATTTTTACCTGAACTAGAACCTTTACCCATTGGAAAACCTTCTTTGCTTAATGGACCGTCCCATATAGCGTTCTCACCTACTTGACCTTGCAGGTCAGCTTTTAGTTGTTTAATATCTTTCATATCTTTATTTTTTATAACCTTCTATTCTTGCTTTAATAACATCTGCTTGAGTTATTTTACCATCTCCAGTTTGATCTTTAAACATAGCCGGTGCTCCAACCGCGTTTTGCATCATTTGTTGATTACCAAAAACACCTTGAGCGTTAGCTTGAGCTTGTGGTGAAAACGGATTAACTAAACTAGAACCAGATGGTGGTACATTTGTCATTGGTTGAACCATCTGCTGTTGAGCCAATGGGTCTACTACTTGTTTAGCCGGTGAATCATAATGATTTGGTGAACACATATTTGTAGGTGCGTCCTGATCATGCCTAGCGTTTTCTAGATAATGTAATCTAGCTTTAGGCGTTAGATTTTTATTGTACGCCTCTTTGTAATCGTATTGTTTACCTTTCATTTTATCTGTATTTGTCTTTATTGACGTTGTATATTGCTTTAGTTAAAACCTTGTCAGTATATGTGTTGCCACGTATAATACTATTAGCTTCAGATGTAGGTATATCTTCTTTACCTAGCATCATTCTGTAAACACGCTTTATAAGCTGCTTACATTTAATAGATGTTTTATATATATGGTATTTCTGTGTGGTTCTATTTCTATGCCTCCACACAACTATCCAACCTTCTTTTAATAATCTATTCCACCGACGATTGTCCCAACTGTAAGAGTAACTTCCATCTTGAAAGTCTTTCTTTCTAAACATGTCTATGCAGTCTAAGTAAATTAATAACTCTAGATCTGCGTCGTTTAGATCGTTGTTTCTGCAAGCCCATTTTCTTATAATGCGATAGTGCTTCATAAGGTTGAGGTCTTTTATATCATCAGCCTCTAGTCTTCTCATAAAACAACTACAACGTCACCTACTTTGATAACATGGTAAGCTTCTTTTTCAACTTCAATCTTGTGCCCAGCGTGTCTATCGTAAAGTATAACACTACCTTCTTTTAAAGCATCTATCTCATCTCCAGCTGAAACAACTGTAGCTTCTACGTATCTTATATCGTCTCTATGCGTTTCTGCTAAAAGAAGACCACCTTTTGTTTTAGTGGTACCTTCTTTAGCTTTTTTTATTATTATATTTCTACCTATTGCCTTCATTAATTCTTAAATTATTAATTACACAATCTGTAGATAAAATTGTTGTTGCTACGGAAGCTGCATTTTGAAGAGCGCTCTTGGTGACAAGTAATGGATCTATAATACCTGACTTTGTCATATTTACCATTCTTCCCGTAACCACATTATAGCCTTGCCCTTTTCTAGTTGGTATCTTGAAATTTTCGACACCAGCATTTTCTAAAATAGTTTTAAAAGGCGCTTTTATCGCTTCTAGTAAAACTGTCTCACCAATAGACTTAGCTTTTAAATTTGTTGCGGCATTTAATAGAGCAATACCACCACCAGGAACAATCCCTTCTTTAATAGCAGCTTTAGTAGCACAGATAGCATCTTCAACCCTATCTGTTTTTTCTTTTAATTCTATTTCTGAGTTAGCACCTACTTTTACAATAGCTATTTTAGCTGACAGCATTGCTAATCTTTTTTCCAGTTTTACAACTTTATTAGGATTTTTTTCTTCTAATATTTGTTGTTTTAATTCTTTTATAACACTTGAAACTTCTTCAGAAGGTTGTTCAACTTGTAAGACTGTGTCCTCGTGTGATGTTACACTTTTTACGCAACTTCCTAAGTGTTCTGGCTTTATCATGTCCATATCATCTCCAAGGTCTTCGTTAATGATAGTAGCACCAGTTAAAAGTGAAAGGTCTTGAAGCATTTGCTGTTTATTAATGCCGTATGTTGGAGCATCAACTATATTTACTTTAATAGCACCTTTCATTTTATTCATTGCCAGAGCTGATAAAACACCTTGTTCTAAATCGCCTATAATAAGCAAAGGTTTGTTGTTTTTTATTACGTACTCTAGCACAGACTGAATCTGTCTTATTGTGTCCACTGGTGATTCTAATAAAAGCACTAGCGGTTTATCCAACTCAGCCGTTTTACTAGCTTTGTTAGTTATAAAATGTGAGTTCTTAAGTCCTTTTTCATATTGGACACCATCAACAACTTCGACATATGTTTTACCATCTGAAGCCGTTTCCATCATAACCACACCTGTATTATCAACTGCTCTAAAAGCATCTGCTATAATTTTACCAAGTTTAGCATCGTTATTTGTAGATATTGTAGCAATTTGATCTATCATATCGCCTTTAACATCTACAGATACCAACTGTAAAAACTTAATTACATTTTTAACAGCCTTGTTAATACCGTCTTTTAACTCTCTTGAGTTTGTTTTATCGGCTACTTTGTAAGCTTCTTTTAGTATAGAGTGAGCTAACACTGTTGCTGTTGTAGTTCCATCGCCTGCTTCTTGAACCGTTTTGCGTGCAGCTTCTTTTAAAAGTGTTGCACCCATATTTTCTACAGGATCTAGTAAGATTATTGAATCAGCTACCGTTACACCGTCTTTAGTGATTATTGGTCTACCTGATCCGTCTTCTAGCATTACACATCTGCCGCTAGCCCCTAAAGTGGAGCTAACAGCTTTTGTGAGTTTTTCTATTCCTTTAAATACCTCAACCCTGGCTTCTTCACCAAAGTTAAGATTCTTGACAATTGCGTCTGACATAATTTAATTAAATTTTATTTAAATGGTTGGTTTATTTAAAGGTTTTAACTACCTTCGGTCCGTTGATAAATTCAACTTTCTTACTGTAGTGTTCAACAGTCTTATCAATAGATGTTTCAGCTGCTTCAATTGTTTCACGCCTTGTAACATCTTTCCATTCGTTTTCATTTCGAATGTCTTGATATTCTGTTTGGTAATAACCGTTTGGTAGTTGCACTATACGCCAATTTTTTTTATCAGCAATATGCTTCCACAAATTTAAACGGTTTTCATCTGGTTGTTGTTGACTACTCCAAGAAGTAGTCTCGTAAAAAAAAGTCATTTGGTTTTGGTATTATGTTAATTTTGGTTATGCACTTTCCCGTGCCAGGTATGTTTATATCATCACTTGTAAAAAGAAATATTTACTTATTCCTCTATTGTCACTGGTGGCTCAGGTTGTTCACCTATTGTCATAGTTATAGACGTAGGGTTTTCTAGCTCAGCTATTTGAGAAGCTATACTATCTTCAATGCTTTGAACCTGCTCTTCACCCATTGCGTCTTTTGTCCAACCAACAACTACTTCATTAGTTAGTTCGTCAAAAGGTATAAAGGGTGTTTCAGGGTCTAAAGGCACTACTTGAGTCCCGATGTTTGTTGATGAATAAGCGTTTCCTTGTGGATCTAATTGATCCGAAGTTCCAGTTACAATCCAGTGTACATTATACACTACATCTGTTTCACCTTCTTCTTGAGGGTGCACGTCTACTGTTTTGCAATTCCAATTGTAAGTAATCATAATTTTTGTTTTTGTTTTTGTTTTTATATTGCTGTTGTTGTTAAATTTCCTGAGTTATCTACTTGTATTCTATATCTTGTTCCATTTGGTGATCTTAATATTAATCCACTTGCTGAGTCATCTACTTCTATATCTCCTCCGTCAACTTCTAATTTTGAAGCAGGACTATTTGTTCCAATACCGACGTTGCCGTTGTTTAAAATACGAACTCTTTCAGTAGTAGTATATGGAAGAGATGGTAAAGAAGTGCTAAAAATTAAATTATTAGAAGTGTCCGAGGTTATTTTATTCCCTAGCCCTGAGGCTGCACTTCCAGCAAATATAATACCGTCTGTTCTTGAAACCCCTAAAGTGCCATTTACTTCTAACTTATAGTCAGGACTAGTCGTACCAATACCAACATTTGTTCCAGTAACTCTCATCACTTCTGACGAATTACTACCCATAATACGAGTTGAATATCCTTCACCGTCCCAATCACCTAAAGTTAGTAAATCTGAATTCCAATAAGCCCACGGTTTATCTTCTATTTTATAACCATTGCCACCCGATACGTCTAATTCGCCTCCGCTAACATGAAGCAAAGAGCTAGGACTAGTCGTTCCTATTCCAACTAATCCGACTGAATCTATTGTAACTCGAGGGAAGCCTTGTGTAGAAAATTCATGCTCGCTATTAGCATAAGAATAAACCGCGTCTTCATTTTCATCACTAAATACATAATTGTGCGTAACTACAGAAAACGTGTCAGCACTTGTTCCGCCAGCAGCAAACATGTCAAATCCGCCATTTTCTATTGATAGTTTTTTTGATGGACTAGTCGTTCCAATACCAACGTTACCGTTGCCTAATATAGTTAATCTATCTTGATCCCCTGTTTGTAAATTCAATGATCTTGCGGTAGAGTCGTGGCCAATATCCATTCCTACATCATTAATTCGGAAATTAGAAGTGTATCCACTAGTGCTATTAGCTGAAAAATCAAAATGTGCCGAAGGAAAATCTATACCTAAAGCCGTAGTGTTATTAGAAGCATTTATTGTTAACTTGTGAGATGGACTAGTCGTGCCAATCCCGACCCTGCCGTTTCTCATGATAGACATTAAATTAGTTGTATATCTATCAAATTCGAAAGCGGGTTTGTTTGCTGTGGTGCTAAAGTCTGAATTGTTATCCTCTCTTACGCTGAACCTAATACCTGCTTCAGTAGAATTGTCAGGTTGTCCTGTTATTATTTGAAGAGCTGGTTGTGCTGTACTTGTTACTTTTGAACCAATAGTAGGTGCTTTACCACTAGCAGTGTTATTTCCTAAAGCAATTTGCCCGTCTGATATTCCTGCTAAATTAAAACTCGTTTGTGATGGTTGTACTACAAAAGTGGCCTCTGGACTAGTCGTGCCAATCCCGACGTTGCCATTACCTAAAATACGAACCGCCTCACCTTGAGTTCCTGCGTTATCTGTTTTAAAGGCTAAATAACCAGTATTGTTAGCACCTGTAGTACCGCCTTCTATTGCTGCGTATCCACCAATATTAT
>Ga0208303_1000166_pt1 | contig 27327 bp, 47 predicted proteins | sample CB_VirMetaG_2_FD_184537 | JGI IMG/M metagenome (GOLD analysis project Ga0208303, IMG submission 184537) | Freshwater to marine saline gradient viral communities from Chesapeake Bay - CB_1504_2 Viral MetaG (SPAdes) (version 4) | ecosystem: Environmental > Aquatic > Marine > Coastal | place: USA... | reverse complement strand
AGCCTCTAACCTCCCGCTTGCCTGAATCACTGTTTTGATCAAATTGTTCTCGTTGTCTTTGAATCTGATAGTGAAGCTGTCCATGATTTTTGAGGCGTGGTGAATGGTTTCGTTATGATTATTCGATCTCCTTAAGTTTTAATCTCTCCTCAAGATTTCTGATCTGATCCACAGTGTCCTTAAAGACGATTACTTGTCTGTCAGTACAGCTGAGAGAGCTCAGTTCTTGTTTAGTTCTTAAATCATTGAGCGCTTTCCTAATTAAATAAAGCTCACGCTCAGTCAGTTTGAGGGTATACATCAATCGAATTTAACTATTAAAACTCTAAATGAGTTCATAAAATTCGATGTGATCTTTAATATCTGCTAAATTCTTACTCTTGAGAATTCTCTCGATGGATGATTGTGGCCTGGATAAGCGTACGCAGCGTAGTCAAGCCATTGTACGAGTGCCGATGGATCTGGGAATCGCTTTCTTCGAGAAGCAAAGTTTGCTTAAGCGAGACATCCTCGAGGAGATCGTGAAGCTGCGCCGTGGTTAAGCCGTTGATTGTGTAATCTAGAGCTGATGTAAGACTCTGAATAGCGTCTTGGTCGTTCATGTCGATGAGTTTGCGTAAGGTTTCGTCACGAGATAAGTAAACGTGGAATGAGGGGAACTGGCTCTGCCAGTACCTAATCCTCTTAACTGCCTCTCTTGAAGATGGACAGGTCTCAAGAGTGACTGGTCTGTAATCATACGGTCGGCGGCAAAGAATAGTACGCAGGGACTTTCTCTTGGGTCGCTCTCTTTCTTCCCTTGACAACAGAATCCAACCGTGCGAACTCTCTAGCTTCACTTTGATCAGCGAATAATAATTCTTTTAATTCGACGATTGTAGGTCGATCAAATTTACATCCGTCGATTCGAGACGCGTGGTAATACTTTTTCGTCCCCTCGTTAATTTCAACGATTGCTGCCCAGGGTTTTGACCCCTTGAAGATAATTTCATGGTAATTGTTGGTGGCGGTTGATTGTTTGAAGGTGAATTCGCTCATGATGTGAATTGAGATTCGTTGACGACGTTGACTTTACTGTGCTCTTTCAGCCACAGATGTATCTCATGCTCATGTTTAAGCTCCTTAATAGTCCGCTTTTGCTCTGCGAGCAGCTCCTTTCTCGGTTTGGGTTCACGCTCATCGAGTGGCCTCTGTTTTAGAACGCTTTGACCATCAGCGTCGACTTGATTACACATAAATCTGTCGAACGCTCCACGTTTGCGTGAGAAAATCTTCTTGCGAGCGGTCTTTGTCTTGCGGCGTGGCATAGATCAATCAGATGTAGAGGTAGTCAGTCATCTTTGAGTTACGTAACCGGCACCTTACCTGATTCGCTTTGCTCGGATGCAGCCATCGGGGAGTCCACCTTGTTTGAGAATTTCTATGTCTTCCGGCAGCATTATGCCAAGACCAGGGTCAACCATGCGCCTACAGACGCTTAAATCTTCTGGGATCATGTTGTGTCTCAATGAGAGATACTCGCGCAGGTCATCCCAGACCCACAGAGGTAAATCCTCCGCTGAATCGTAATCATCGTTTCCTAGGGGTCGGTAGTGCCATGCGGTTCGTGTTCCGCTGCTGTCTACTTCTACAAGTTCGTAGCCGTAGTCATAGAGAATGTGCTCATTGAACTTGTCAATGAAGCTCCAGAAGCTGCGATCGAAGATCAGAGCGATTACTGGTCGATCTTTCTTAGGCAGCGTGGGCTTCTCCAGCAGATACTCGCATTTGTCTGACCAGTTCCCACAGTCAGTGCACTCACTAGCTGACCAAGCGAAGTGGAAGACTCGATGTTGAGAACCACAGTGTGGGCAGTAGATAAATTTTCCTGCTGTCTTTGAAGCTCTAGTCTTGTTAGTTACTTTCAGCATGGCAACTAAAACATCCCCCGCGAATCGATGTGATCCTGAATGTCAGCATCAGTTGGTTGCCAGTCTTCTATCCACTCGAGTGCAGGGATAACCTCTTCTTCGAGCTTGTCGATGATGTCACCTGGCAGCATCCCGCTCACTAACAAATGCTTGAAGCGTCGCGCAGCGTGATAAGCAAGCGAGTCTGCAGACTGTTCGTAGACGTTGTAGAGGCTCATGATGATGATGATGTTAGTGTGTTGTGAGTGTGTTGTGAGTGTCAGCCGAACAAACGTAAAAGGCTGTTTGCAACGAGCTTAGCGGCGAGTTTGCTCTGAAACGCCGTGGTGAACTCGTGGCGCTGTTGATTGAGTTCCATCTGCTGCATGTAGTAGGCAGCTTGAATCTCATTAAGCTGTTGCTGTGTGAGACCTTCGTAGTTTTCCATGGTGATGTGATTAGTGAGTGTGTTGTGTGAGTTGGCCCCGCGTTAGCGGGATGCGGTGACGTAACCGGCACCTTTACCGTGAGCCTCTACAAAGATGTCAGTCTTTGCACCATCACATAGTGAGCACGTGATGCACTGGGCTTGGCTGTTGTGCGCCGTGGCTGGACACAACTTGCCGCTGTACGCTTGTGATCCTTTGGGAATCACTGCGAAAGTCTGCCATCCATGAGCGCTAGCGTCAAGATAGTCAGCCATACCATCACAGGACGCTTGAAACAATCCCTTGCACCATTGTGCCCATGGCTGCCTCCACTGATGTGTGTAACCAGTGTGACCGGCTGCATGTTCGTTGAGGGTCGCAAATAAGATAGGTGAGACGAGCGCAGCGTCACCATATGCGCCCCACCTAATCTTGCGTCCCTGCAACATCTCAGGCGTTAAGTCTGACAACTGACCGTAGATGCCACGCTTGTAAGATTCCCAGATTTGTCGGGGAGCCTGACCCACATTCACATAACAAGAACGTGAACCGTCAGCTTGTTTGCGGTGCGGGCAATCTCCACAGACTGTGTGATCGTCGCCCGTAGCAATTGCAGTTACTGGACTAACATCTTCTCGTAATATCCAGACCTGGATCATGTTACCGGTCTTCGTGTTCTTGGATTCCATCGTTGCAATAACAACGAAAGGTTTGCCGTCGATTGGTGATTTGCCACGCTGAAGTACGTAGCCTTTGCGCTTAGTCACGATCAAAACTCAATGTGTTGAAGAAAAGGATCAAATGTCATGTCTCTGATGTCTTCACATAACATCAGATGTTTTGTAGCCCAATCGCCACCAGGATGATCTGGCGTGGTGTTAATCAGCTGGATCAGTTCTTGCTCGTAAGCACGAACGAGACGACGCATAAACTCACGGGACACTTTCATAATCAGCGCATGAATGAGTTACGCTCAGCGGCAGACATGGACGGATGATCATCGATAAGGTTGCCCTCACAATCGTTGTCCTTGATTGATACAGACTCGTAGCAATCGCCAGAGCTGTTGTTAACAAACAACTGCACGTCGTTTCTGTCGCGCAGATCAATCTCAATCTCCTGTCCGTCAGGAAGGATGATTGTGTGCCATTCGCCGTAGCTTGGAAGTTTCAAAGTGCTCATGATTGTTTGGAGAGATAGTTGTTGACTTTGGTGCAGAACTCATCCATGGATTTACAGTTCTGTTTGCGGAACTTACCCAGTCGATTGTTTGCTGTAACTAGCAGCATCTTTCCCTCAGATTTGTGCCACATAAAGGTGGCAAATCGTGAGTTCTCGTATATACAATTGAACCACTTGTCTGGATCATCCATTGATACTCTCAGTGCGAAAGATTCACGGTTGGCAAGTTCAATCGAGCGAATGCGAGAGTAAGGTGCATCCACACCAGGGACATTAAGGCGGTCGATGTTAGTCATTCGTAGTCGTCTCCAATAAGTTCAAGCAGTTCGTAATAATCTTCTGTCCACATGTCGATGGCCAGATTACTTCTAAGGAACAAATCCTCGTGAAAAGGGACGCTGATCATAAATCTGTTGTCGTTGTAGTTCATAATTAGTCCTCCCAATCTGTGGGGTAATACTCGACGTGATAAGTCACAGCGATTGAATCCTCGCGTTGATTCTTCTCAGCTCGAGCAACATTGAATGTGTTACACATATCTAGTGCGAGGTGAAAGTCATCGGCTGAGTTATACCAACTGCGGGAAGGTTTACGCCCGAAGTCATGGTGAACAGTTTGAATGATGTTGTACATGATCAATTCCAGTAGTTACCAAGTTCGAATTCAGCGCGGAACGCGTTAGCTATATCTTCAGCGATCACCATACGCAGGTTCTTGGGGAACGTATTGCGCAGGGATTGAGTCATCGAGCCGTGGCACATTAGGTAATCCTTAGCAGCAGGAAGTACCAAATTGCGCTCTATGTACTTAACAGCACGTTCGTAATTGTAAGTGCCGTTCTTGTGAAACTTAGATAAACATTTGCCGACGGAGTTGTAGTGAACGCCGGAGAAGTTGCACGAGTAGAGTTCAAGCTCAACGCGTGCATCTTGATCGATCAAAACAGTCATGATGAGACACCTGTGATTTGATGTGAATGGAGGGAACTTGAGTCCCTCACTAAACCAAAAAGGCTTAGGGAGAGAGTCATAAACTCGAGAAAACCTAATGATCACGAATGATCATCAGAAAGTAGAAGCAGCACCCCAACTTTGAGCCTGTAAGCAATACAAGGCCCCGCTGGGGTGCAGTTCTGGAAAAAAAGCTCGGAATAAAAACCGAGCATAGCGCACATTATGCGCACAAAAGCTATTCAATTGTGTGAAATGTTGCGATTCCGGACCGCGTGGGAAATGTTTCTAGGAAGGATGGCCCTCCCCGAGTCTGTCCAGCGTACCTGTGTTTGAGACAGATACTCTGGACACACCATCCCCACGGGTCTGAGGAATGTAAGTGTGCTGGCCGTTTCAGTTTGCCCTAACCAATGTCCACGGGATCCCGCCCGACGTGTGACATTGCGGCAGTGACCTACTGCGCCTGTTCAGTCTTCCGCTATTCAATTGTCTAGGTTCCTCCCCTCGAGTCCATGCACACCATGCCTACAGTTTCAAGCAGCCCGACAGAACGCATACCTTGCGCGAAGTTCATCGCTGAAGGGGTACACCTTCCCTACGGGTCCGCCCATGTATCAGGCACGGAGTGAATGGATTGTCGAGGTGCGCAGGGTTTGATCCCTGATGACCTGAATCCTACAGCATTGGGGGCAGCCTGTCGGAACCGTAAGGGCAGGTATCGAAACAATTGGAAACAATCGGCGGGGTCGCATTGACCGCATGGCGCAATGTTTCACAGTCTCGCTGCCACGGTGACCAGGTCGGCCGCTGTGGTTGCTGTTGGGTTGTCCAGGTTCTGCCGAAGCTTTCGCCTCCGCCCCACTATGAGATCACGGATCAGGCACCAAAAACCAAACCTTGTGCCGGAGATCTGACCGTCACACTAGGTGAGCTGGGTGCATATATAGATCGCGCGCGCGTTCTAAATTAATTTAGAAAGAAACCACCCCGCCCCATAGCAGGGTTCAGCCTGTGGCAATTGTTTCTAGGAAGGATTCCCATCAAGTCAGACTGTCCCTTCACATGTGTGCCCGGTAGGTGGAACTTTGTCACCCCGCAATCCGCCCTTTTTTTTAAATATACGCGCGTATATACGTCGTCGCCGAGAAGGGTCTGTGTATCTTGCTGGAATTTTGGGGGTCAAAGTTTTGACTATCAACATGCTGATACGCCCTGCGGGAAAAATTTCGCCGTGTGGCAAGTTGATCTAAAATGTTTTAGCTCTACTTAAGCGATAAAAGATGACTTCTAGTCAGTTTGGTAAGAGCGATGCTGGTTTTTTTGAAGATTTTTTCCGTGACTACAAAAACCGTATGGAAGCGGTAGCCCCTTTCGAGGCTGGTATTGAGGCGGAAGGCATAGATTTTCCCGGAAGAGACGAAATTAGACAGAAATATCAGGATTACAGACAGAGTGGGGGTTCGTCTTTAAGCCAGGCAGCTAGAGATTTAGTTGAGGCTTACATTCCTTATCGGGATCGCGTGGCTAGAGAGCTAAGTCAGAGAGGTTTTCCCGATATTCAGTCGGGATTAGAGGATTTTGAGCGAAAAACAGGAGTTGTAGATTATTCAGATGGAAGGGTATCAACATATGAGTACGAACAGCCTCTACATGAGTTGTTTTCGCACCAAAGACCCTATGACTTAGGGATGGCTCCTGATTATCGTGATTTTTACGCTGGCACAGATCCAGAAGGCAACCCTGTTGTTGTTAAATCAAACACTATTACCCCTATTAATGAAGACTTAGCCACGGATCTAGACGTAAGTCGTAGCCGAGGTTTGCGAAATAGAGATTTAACGAACCTGCCTTCATCGATTACCTCAGGCGGTTTTACAGATCTCTTAATGAGTGAACTAAATAAGCGTGAAGTATTAGATGACCCTAGTAGAAGGCTGTTGCCTGCACGAATGGAGCTTCAGTATCCGACTCGTACTCAAGCAACTGGTAGTGAAGTGTTCCCACCCACAGAAAGTGTGCAAGCGGATGTAGGACGTGCGTTAGAGTTACTTAAAGATAAATATATGCGTCCTGCAAATCAACGGTTAGCGGGTCTACTTGCTACACAGTTCCCAGGGATTGGTACAAAAGTAAGTGGTTTGAACGATGTGGAACAATTTTTAGCCTTAGTAGAACAGTATGAAGGTAAGCCCACCGATCGATCAAAATATTTTTATGGGACTTTTCTCCCTGGAGCGACCCCAGAGACTGTTAATAGGATTGCCGGTAACATTAGACGCACCCCGTCTTCCTTGTTACCAGGTGCCGCTGATTTGATTCCTAGTGCCGAAGCAGTCAGGCGTGGTTACCAGGAAGGACCTCAGGCTATGGGTGAACAAATGGCACGAGACTTTGTTGCGGGTTTGCCTGTAGCTGCAACTTTAGCTCCTATTCTTTCAACACCAGCTGTAGCTCCCTTTGCTCCTGGTATTGGACTGGGACTTGTAAGTACAGCGGCAGGCGAAAGTCTCAATGAAGCAGTGAAACAGCAGACTGGTAAATCGCTCCTTCAACGAATTCAAGAAACTGCAGGCGCTGCAGGAGGAGACACGACTGTGATTGGCAGACCCCGACAACCGATCCGTCAGTCGCCTTCAACTTATGTGACTCCTGAAATTACTCAGATGTCGCCAGAAGCTGTGCGTCAGATGAACGCTCAACGCAATGCGCAGAAAAATGAAAACGAACTTCAGCGACGGATTCGCTTAGCTGGAGAAGCAAGGCAACGAGATCCTTATGATTTTGGCATTACTGAACTTCTTTTTGGTAGGTAATAAAAATTTTGCGCCGAATTCTGCGTCATAGAATTAATTAACTTAAATAATTTGATATGGATAAACTTAATCTCGAAGTTATCGGCGGAATTATCGCTATTGCCATTCAGGCTGGCGTCGCTGTGTGGTGGGCGAGTGGACTTAGTTCCAAGATGTTTCACATAGAACACGAAATTATGAAACTGAATATGAATGTAGAGCAGAACACGGAGTTCAGGGTCTTATGGCCACGCGGGGAGATGGGTGCCCTTCCAGATGATGTAAAACAAGATAGTGCAATTACTGTGCTTCAAGCTGAGCTACACCGACTTCGCGACCGTCTTGAAAATCAAAAGTGTTTTAAGTGAGTTTCGACGCGTAATAAATTGATTTAAAATAATTTCAACTGTTATATGTGTCGTGCAGTTCGGTAAGGACTTTCAGTTCAATAGCGACGGGACCTTAAGGGGGGTCATGCCTGAACCCATGGCTGCTACAAGTCGTACTAGTGGCAGACTCGGGCGTATGAATGCTTTGGTCGCAGATGACGGTATGTTTCCTGAGTTCAATATCCCTGAGTTAAACCGGGACTATCTTCCTGAGGATGAATTTTCTACGCGTGGAAGCTTGCAGAGACCCGTTGAGCCGTTTTTTCGGAATAAAATGACTTATGAAGAATGCCAAGCTGGTCGAGATCCCAATATTGAGAACATTGCGGATCCCTGCCGAGGTTTGCCCCACAGTACAAAAGACATGTTCCCTGAATTTAGGGTTCCCGAGCAACCCGGTGGCGGTATGGATCCTGTTATTTCTGCGGGGGCAGCCCTTTTAGGTCAATTTCTCGGTCAAATCATCGGCGGCAGAAAGTAAAGAGAGGCAGAGTGAGGCAGAGTGAGGCAGAGTGAGGCAGAGTGAGGCAGAGTGAGGCAGAGTGAGGTGTGGGCTTCGCAGATCGGCCTAATCGACGTTTGTAACACGTAAAAGTGTCGCTAAGTACAGTCGTTTGGGGGTTCTTTCCTTAAATTTGAGGGGTTCGCACGTATCAAATGCCAAATTTGACGCTTTTTTCCGTCGTAACCACGATATTCTTCTCGGGGTACGCCTTTTGGCTGCTGCCTTCGTCTTTTTCGATCTATTGAATGTTTGTTTTAGCTCTTAGCCTCGCCTATGTGATGGCTTTTGGGCTTTACTTTTGTTTACTTACGATTGCGTCGAGGAATTAGCTGCTTAGACTTTGTACGCGAGGCACGGACGACCTTGCGTGGGAAAAAGGGGTATCTAAGGGCTGATCCTCACCAGCCCTTTTTTCGTGATTTCTGTGTTCTGTATAGTAGTTATACAGTATCAACGACTACCGTTTTGGTAGAATTTGAACGTATCGCATCACATCGTTATGACCGTCCTGACCTATCGCGGCAAGCAGTACGACACCGTTGAGCATCAAAAGGAAGTGCTCGACTGGAAAAAAAACGTGCGGGATGCGAGCCATCAGTTGACCTACCGTGGTCACGAAGTGAAGAAAGAGAACTGAGCCACAGCGATGGAACTTCAACTGATTAAGGACAAGATCCTTAAAGAGGATCGTAAGGCTCTAGCTGCTTTATTTAATGCCAAACAACCCGAAACTCGTGATTTCAGGTCGCCTCACTTATCTCCAAACTTTTGGATGAAATGACTTAAGGGGCCAAGTGCCCCTTTTGTTTTATTTATTGCGTTTCCTAAGAGTACGATTACCTCTCCGACCGCCCATAAAGTCAGGATTAGGAGAATTGCTCTTTTATATCCTCTCTGTTTTTCTAGAGTTGGTTTATTGAGTAGGTACAAAGACTTATGGAGATCGGCTGGCAACTGGTCTACTTGGCTTGTAGCTATTGGATTATATGTTTCTTGGTTATCTGTTTGATGAAGAAGTTACTACCGTAGAGGAATTACAATAGATCTATTGAAGATAGGTTAACCGTGGGTCTTGCTGACTGGTACCGCAAGTTTGACGCTCGCTACGGAGGGATCCTCCCCGGTGGCGGCACTCCCATCCAGCCTGCGATTCTGAATAAGCTTCCTCCCAATATCAACCTCGGTTATCGGTATATCACCGGTACGGGTAATCGGGATTTGGAGTTACCTGAGGACTTCAAACGCGAAGCCATTCGTTTGGCTATTCGCGATTCTCCTATTCCTGTAGGTGGGGTTCGTTCAGTCAATCCGTATCAGCAGGAGTATCGAACTCCTATTCTTGATACGATCTCAACTGCTTTAGGTCTTCCAGTCTTAGGTGATAAGGATCCTGCCGCTGCTCCTTACCGTTACTCACTTGGACGATATAACGTTGCTAATAAGGGCGATCATTACACTATTAGCGACGAGAATTACGATCTTCGTAATGAGTTTGAAAGCCCTTCGATGCAGAAGAAGGCTTATGACCCTGCCACTGGTCAGTGGCAGAAACGTGAAGAACGCAATATCCCCGAAGGTGTTGCTAGGGCAATTTTAGGTTTAATCGCTCCTTCACATATCCTAAGGTCTGCTATTAATTTCCGAAAAACTGAACCACGTCCTTACGCTATTGAGTTCTCTGTTCCTACAGAGTATGGGACCGGTTTTGGTCCTTGATTCTGCATCTGCAGCGTGGAATTTTAAATATTTTTGTCTTTAGGGTCTGGCCACATCCATTGCGGTGACTGGGTACTTAGACTAAGACACTTGCGGAAATTCGGTGTCTGAGCCAGGCGATTCCATTCATCGTATTGCCGTTGAGTTAGGTAAATTAATTGAGTCCGGTAAAACTGAGCGTAAACCGGGAGTCCCTCGGCGTGTTGACAAAAAACCTAAATATTCTTTGATGGCGAACATGGCTTGGGACGAAAACGGAGAACTGGATTTTGATTAATGCGAAGGAAGCAAAAAGCGTTCAAGATTTGGGCGCAGGCTTTAGGGCATAAAGCTTCAGATTGCCCACGCCAGTCTGACCGCGTGGCTTTGGTGCGTACGTTCATTTTTGTGACTTATTTTGTGACTAACTGCTTTATTGTCGCCGGGGTGATTAGGCACTGGTAGGCTTAGCAAGGTCTGCGTTGGTCCTTTGGATTTCGATTACGACTGCAGTGCTTACGAAAAGATAGCTGCGAAGGGACTCAAAGAATCACTTAATGAGTTTCTGGATGACGATCGACTTATTAATCAGTTAGCGGGTGTGCTTAAAGAAACTATTGGAGAAGCCTATACGTACCACGCAGATAGGGCTGACCAGATTAAACTAGTACACTCCATGATATTTAAAGGAGAGGAGCTCTAGATGGCTGATGAGGTTTTTGACGATTCAGACTTTGAAGTCGAATACATCGATGAGATGAGCATACGCGTGTCTGCCGCGTGGGGCGCATGTTCGTATGTGTCGAGTTTTCACCTCGTGGATGAGAGGAAGATTCAGTTAAACCGTAGGACTAAACCTGCGGACTGGGAGGCAAAAAAAGCAGGGGAGCGCAAGCAGCAAGAAGAAGATGGGGGTAATGGGTGAAGGAAAAAAACGCATTTAGCGCAAGCTGCTAATGGAAGAAGCGTGGAGCGGCGCCCAAATGTTTCTCACTTGATTTGGAATTCACCGCACCAATCAAGATCAGCGTTAACTAGGGGCCACTGTGCCTTAGGTGGAAATGCTGAGTTCTTTTCGTTTACTTGAGGAGCGTGCCTTCTGCACAGCCCGTAACTGTTCTGCTCTCCTGGTTTTACCATCTGGAAGTAACGGCAGCTCTTACAGGTGGTGTCGTTGGACATTCAAGCCCGTTTTTTCAGTTACGTAAGAGAATACCTCAAGGCGTCCCTTACGTAAGTATCCCCAGTTGCTTGTATTGCTTACGAGTGTGTCGTCTTTGCAAACGTCACAAGTTCCGTTGTTGAGTAGGTAAAGCTCTGGGTTGCGTTCTCCGTATTCAGCGCCGCAGGATTCGCAAACCTTGTGGGCACGTTCGAGTTTTTTTAAAAGTTTGAGGGCGGTCATTCAAATTTTAGTTTAGGAGGAAGGGATTGTTGGCGGATCCCCTCCCGAGCGTCCTTCTAGAGGACTTGAATACCGTAGCTCCTTTTGGCGGAAGCTACGGTGTCCAATTGATAAGTATTACTTCTTGACGACAAGCTGCCAACCGGTGAAAACACCAATTTCCATGGCAGCAAAGGCGTTAAGGGCCATGTCGACACCTCGTTTGACATCAGGATGCCCGTAATCGTCAAAAATAATGGTGCCTCCATGCTTGACCATGGGTACGTAGAGGGTTACATCCCGTGCAACAGAAGTGGAATCGTGTGCACCATCGATATAGAGAAGATCAATCCAGGGTTCTCCACCTGAACGCCTGTTCAGTTCGGGGAAAACGTCCCAGCTGAGACCTTTAATGAGCTCGATCTTGGCCGCGTTGTTCGATTTTGCGATATTTCCGCGGGCGGTGAGCTCGATATCGGCGAGTTCGGGGTATCGCTCAGGTTCAGCGTGGTGTTCTTCGCTGCCAGTGAATGGGTCGATCGAAATAAGACGTGATTCTGGGTGATCCATGTAGAAATCAGACCAGAAAACCGTCGAAGCGCCCTCATAGACACCGATTTCGACAATCTGACGCTTGGCAGTAGGGTCAAGTTTGAGAGGGGCGGCTTCTTCGCGCCCACACATGACCATATCTGTGTTTAAAAGGGCGTCATACCACCCTTGGTTAAGGGTATATCGGTCATCTAGCTTCTTTTTTACACCGTCAACCTTCACAACAGGCGATGCCTGAGCCTCCACGTCGCTGTTCATCTTCGACATCAGCTCTTTAAAGGAGGGTTTCGAAGCCGTGGCCATGTGATCCCACAAAAGGTAAGTGTCACAGCATGCTAGCAGCAGTTTCTTGACACGCCTTTAGCGATATACTATGATCTGGATATCATCACATGCACATCATGAGTTCAATTAAAAGCCGTGACGCTGTTTATGTCGCTGCTGCCTGGAAATCACCTGATCTTCTTCACCTGTTATTTAGGTGGGGTTGGCTTTCTTTCTTCTTTATCGTTTGCATCCCCTCGGTTGCGACTCTGACTTCTTTCGCGGTGACCAACTGGCAGGCCGGTAACGCTCGTCAGGCTGAGTACAACCGCCTTAAGACTCACTGTCAAAAGGAACAGTATGCGAAGCAGGGGTTCTACAACCACCGGACCTGCCATTACTATGCCAATAGCCAAGTCGGTCTGTATGTGCATTGACCCTGACGAGGTAAAGACCTCAGAAGAACTTAAAGAGGACGAGGAGTTACTCCAGCAAGCTCTGGGTAACCTGATGTCCTTTATCGAAGAGGAAACTACTCACTACGCGTTTATCCCAGATCCTCCTGATGACACGTGTACTCGTGCGAACGACGACACTCCTCAGCTGACATCCTTCGTGGAGGATCCTGATTACTACGAGTTCGCAGAAGATTCGATGGAACCTGGCTCCGACGAAAGCGACAACTGTCAGTAAGTTGCTACAGTCTGAGGGTAGGCCCGAGTGGCGGAATCGGTAGACGCACCGGATTTAAAATCCGTTGACTCGACAGGGTTGTGCGAGTTCAAGTCTCGCCTCGGGCATTCTTTTCTTTTGTATGGCAGCTCAGATCAAGCCTCACACAGTCGATCAGATTCGTGGTCTTAGGTCTAACAAATCCGAATGTCCTAGCTGTGGACAACATGCCTTCAGAGTGATCGAGTCTCGAAAGATCCCAGAAGGTACACGCAGAAGACGTGAATGTGAGAAGTGTTTCTTTAGGAATACGCGTTTTGAAATTACTGATGAGGCTTACAAAGAACTTAAAGAGTTACGCATCGCTATTAAACACATCAAGGACTCACTAAAAAAGACAAAAGAAGTTGAGGCACTAGAGGATGATTATCTTCCGTGTGATTCTTGTGCTCATAAGAATAGTTACGGATGTTCTTTCGACTACCCCGAAGCTAATACAACAGACGCAATCGGTTGCACGCAGTATGTAAAGGCATAGTCTTGCTACTATGCTGACATAAATAAGTTGAACAATGCCTGAGTCGATCCCGGTTATTGGTACTGCGATTGTCAATAACCCCTATTGGCTACATAGGCTCTTTATGAGCATCGACTTCCCTGTCGATGATTTTGTTGTTTTTAACAACAACGGTCGCGGTCAAATTACTGGTGATGTTGAGACACTCCGTTGTCTTGATAACCCCTACGTCAAACGAGTGCATGTGACACACATGCCTTCGAATATTGGTTGTTCAGGAGCCTGGAACCTGATCATTAAGTCCTTTATGAAGGCTCCCTACTGGATTATCAGTAACCACGACGTGATGTTCGAACCTGGCTTTTTGGAGGAGATGCATGAAAAAGCCAAAGACCCTGAGGTCGGGACTGTCCACGGTTCTGGAGGGGGTTGGGACATCTTCTTGTTAAAGGACTGGATCGTTGACAAATATGGTTTATTTGACGAAAACCTTTATCCCGGTTATTGCGAGGATATGGATTATGGGATGCGTTTCATCCACGATGATATAAAACGCGTCTTAGATCTAGACCACGATTACTACCACGGTAAACATAAAGATTATTCGGACGGATCACAGACCTGGCGTTCTGAACCCCAGCTACAGACGGCTATTCATATCGCACACGAGATGAACAAGCGGTATCTGCACATGAAGTGGGGAGAGGCGTGGCAGGCTCACGTAGAAGGAGAGACGCACAAGACACCTTTTAATATTCCTGAACTTCCTATTGACTTCACGACATACGACTTAAGCTTTGTCCGCCGTAAGCACCTGGGGTTTTAATCATGAAGTCTGTTCGTCACGCTATCCCTAGCGAGTGTTGGTCGACTGATGATGACGCCGCAGCCCAATCTTTTTGCGATTGGGATTTTCTTCTTAAAGCCGTTGCTACCGCAGCTAACTCCCAAATTGACTGTGCTAATCCTTTCGCTAACGCTTTTCCTGGTGATCATTATCGAATCTTGGCTGGTCTTATACACAATCTCGATCGGTCCTCAGGGCCTTTAACACTTATTGATATCGGCACACATTTTGGAACTTCAGCTCGAACGATGCTGGATTTCTCGAAACCTGAGGACCGCGTCGTCACTTTCGACGTAGCTCCCTACACGTCGTATGAGACGATGTATTTGACTGAGGAAGATTTTAGTACTCGATTAACACAGTATGTAGAGGATCTACAAGAACTTTCCGTGTGGCAAAAACATCAAGAGCTTCTTCGTAACGCAGATTTTATTATGTGCGATGGACCCAAGGACGGTAAGTTTGAGGCCAGGATCTATAACCTGTTATCTACATTAGACTTTCCTACTAAACCACGCTGGTTGTTCTTAGACGACATCCGTTTTCCTGGAGAAATGCAGTCCTGGCGATCGATTTGTTCACCGAAAATTGATCTGACTTCTTTCGGACACTTTTCGGGAACCGGCTTGGTAAACATCTCTAAAGGTTTAGAGCTCGGGTGATGCCTTTTTATTCAGCACATACCGCTAGTGGTTGTTTAATTAACGACTTAAGCTCTATTTTGCAACGGAAGAGTTTATCTTCTTTCGCGCTTAGTAAGTTAGCTGATCTGTCTCCTACAACAACGCGCAAGATTTGCTCGGACAATAAGTACATACCCTCACCCGATGTGCTCGAGAAGATCTGTCTGACGCTGAGTGTTATGCCAGGCGATGTTTTAAAGATTCAGAGTACAATGGACTCATCTGTAGTGGTGTGTTCAGGTGTTTAGTAAAGCCGACTATGCACTCGCGGCTCGTGTTTTAGGGCTGCCTGTTCCCGAGACCCCGGCTGAGATGGCTGCGGCCACGCCTGCGACCGCTCGTATCATGCGCGAATTTGCTACCGCACTCCCCGTGGCTCCGGGTCACGACGCCGACGGTATGTATACGGGAGCTACTCGGTCCCTTAACGCGTACCCAGCTAATACTCAGCCTATGCAGAAGGCTCAGTTGGCTTCTGCGCTCCGTACCGAACCTGAGGCAGGTGAGGATATCTATGTTCGGGAGCTGCTGGCCTCTCTCGAGCCTGACGAGTATATGCTGATTATTCAGCTTCTTGAAGCTCTAGCTGAACAAGAAGACGAGCAGACGGATCAACTTTCTGCTCAGCGGCCTATGGAGTACGACTCTCCCAACCTGGGTGCTAATTACTCGGTGCTTAACGCTCCCTGTTCTAACCAGATTCCTCCTTCTCAGCAGTTCCAACAACTGAGCTGATAATGGATAACAACACTCGGCGCAAACAACTTCAGGAACGTGACGTTCGGAAGCTGGCCCCAGAGCTAGACCCAGGGACATTTATGCAGATGTATATGGAGAGTAATTTTCCTCAGACTGCATCACTTCCTTCTGCTCAGCAGTTAGCTGTTCCTCCAGTTCAGAATTCTGCTCAAGATCCTCTAAAGTTAATGAAGAAGCCACTTAGTGGCACTAAGTACGACAATCCGGGTGGGTTCTGATGGCGCGATATAGCTTTATGAGAGCCCCCGAGACTTCCTCAGTTCGTGGTCTTGGTTCCGGATTAATTCCAACTCCTTCACTCGAGTCTTATCCAGGAGTAAAAATGCCCGCAGCAGCAGCAGCCGCACCTCTAGCAGCAGCCGCAGGAGGAGGAGGAGGTGTAGGACTTTTAGGAGGCCTCTCTCGTTTTGCAGGTTCGTTTTTCCCCAATCTTCTTGCCGAGGTTGTGGCGGCTTCTATGAAACCTGGGGGCTTAACTCCTTCGAGTCCTACTCCTCCTAGTCAGGTTAAATACAACTTGACTTCAGCTGATATACAGAGCTACGTCCGAATGGCGGATGAGATTAACTACCGTCGCAGGCAGCTCAATGCCATGGGAGCCAACCTCCCGCTGATTAGTCCGGAAGAGCTTATTACTAACGAAGTCGAGACTAATCGACTTCTGATGAAAGAAGCTGGTGAGCGTGAGTATGCTATTGAGCAACTAAAACAGCAGGGTGGTATTCAACAAGCTCTAGCTAATCAGATCGGTGCAGGTCTGCAAGCTCAGAGCGCTGCTACTCAACAAATGATCGCAAGTACGCTTCAGCGTCGTAATATTGATCCACAGGATGCTGAATTAGCGAGGGCTTTCTGATGACTCCACAAGAACTATTAGAAAACGCGCTTGAAGGTTCTCTCCTTCTCAACCCAATTACAGCTCCTCTTGTAATTCTTGGGCAGCTTGGTAAGGATAGGAAAACCCCAGCTGAAAAAACGACAGAGACTACCAGAGTAGAAGCTCCTACAGCGCCTGTAGCTCCTACAGCTCCACGCCCAGGTGGTTATTTAGACCCTGACTTCGATTACACGCCTAACACGCTACCGTTGCCAACCGGAGGGGTCGATTTAAATACTCTTCTTCCTTCACTCATCGAATCTCAGGGTAGATCCTTTGAGAGAAGAGAAGAAGCTGCTCGCGAGTTCTATCCAGAACGCACTGAGATTGATCTTGAGGCGTGGAAAGCGCGTGAAGCAATCGCTCGCCAGAACGCTCTCGAGCGTATGCGCGAGAAAACCAAACGCGATAAGGAACTCAAAGTTATCGATGCGTGGACTGCTGTCACGCAGTCTGAGATCCAACGCGATACTGCGATGGGTCTGGGGATGATGAACCTCAGCGCCACGCTGGGGATGCCTAACCCCAACGTCCTTAACGCTTCAGCAAATGCTATTGCTGCTGGTGCTAAAGGTTTTTCTGCCGGCCCTAGCAAGGTATTCTGATCATGGGACTTTTAGGCACTCTTGGCAGCGTTGTCGGTTCGGTTATTGCTCCGGGCATAGGCACTGCGATTGGCGGTGGGTTAGGAAGTCTGGCCGACTCCGCTATGGGAGGTGGAAGCTCCGGTGGTGGTGATGATGGTGGTGGTCAAGGCGGCACCATGAGCCCCGCTCAGAGTTTTTATAACCTCTACGGAGCACAAGCGGCTGCTCAGAATGTCCCCCTAACCGCTGCAATGCAGGGTTTAAGCGTCCTGCAGGGCGCATTTGGGGGTGCTCTCGGTCTTCAGGGAACCACTGAGGCAGGGGTTCAACTTGCGATTCTTAAGGAAGCCATTGACCGAGCTCAAAAGCAGACTTCTACTCAGGCTTCGATTACTGGTAGTGCAGCTGGTGCCGGTATTGATCTGCTGAAGAATCTTGGTTACGCCCGACTCAACACTGAGTTAGCCGGTCCCACGTTGTTAGCTCAAGCTGGTTCTGCAGCTCTATCTGGTGAGAATGCGCTTGCTAAAGGTCTCGCTGCCACAAGCAAAGACATTCAGGGTCTGCAAGAGCAGACTCGTGCGCAAGTTGCTCAGAAACAAGCTGATACGCTGGCGAACGTATTTAGTCAACGAGCCGCAACTGAAGGCGCTCTTGCCTTAGGTGCACAATCACTTGAGAGTGGCTTAAAGCTTCAACAGGCTAAGACCATCAGTAATTTACAGAATATCCGTGGTCAGACGCAGGCTCAACTTGCAGTAGAAAAATCTAGAGCAAATCGAGCTCTGAATGCTCAGCGGTTCTTTGCATGATTAAATCGACAATCGGGGATTCCACAAGCGTTGCCGAGTGGTTGGCTTCGCTTGGGAAATCTCAGCAGGACGCGTTTAAGCATTACGCCAAAAACAGTACGAGCGATATTGAGGCTTATCTTTTTGCTCGGTTTCTGACCCCTGGATACCAGGGTTCTATTGCAGATCTGACTGCTTTTATTCAAGAGCGATACCCCAAGACTGATCTCCGTAAAGATCTTCTGATTGAGATCGACGCGCTCAAAGACGACTTAGCCAACGTCCGGTCAATGACCACGACGGGCATGTTGGATTATGCGACTGCTGCTACCAAGATCGCTGTCTTACAGAAAGAGCTTCGGTCTCATATTCAAGCGGTTCGAGCGCTGACAGACGGCCTTGATCGCCGTGGATTGCTCCTGGCAGGTGCTGACAGATGTCTTCGTGAGCTTATTAACAGCTTTGAAGATCAACCAACGATCAGTTCTCTTCTCGAAGATGCCTCGTTATTGGTCTGGGGAACTATCGAACGAGAAGAGAAATCGTAATATTTAAATTTGAGGCACTGGATTGGTAAACACCCAGTGCCGTAGAGCTCTTAAACTCGATACATTAAGCTAAGTATGTTGACAATAGGTGTTCTAAAGACACCCATAAAGCTGTCGTTGACACCCATAGCCATAACGAGCTCTTCTTCGTCTTCCAGATAACAACTAAAGGGTAGGATGCACGCAGGTTGATTAGAGATATCATTACCCATAGCATCAGTCCAGGTGATTAAATCATCCTGGGTAGAGCCTACAAATAAAGCTTCTTTTGTGAGCCCAGTGATCTTTGTTTGTTTCTCGTCTAAGGTCAGAGCACCTAAGCAGTAAAGCAAATAAGGGCGTCCACTGATTTGAGTAACCATGTACTTCCAATGGAAGAACACGAGCCACTCATCTCCTACTTTGATCGGCGCTGTGGAGTTGAATGTCGGGTGCTTACCGGTTGCAGTTTCAAGGCACTTCGAACTGATCGTTTTATCCGATTCGCCTGGAGTCTTGATCGATAAAGGAGCGACCGAATAGAGAAGACGAAGTTTCTCTTCGTCGCTGTAGAAGCACCAGTTTTTCTCTGACCCGCCGTCGACATAGTTTTTGCCGATTCTTGGGTAAATACACTCCACAAGATTCCCGTACTCATTAATTTCTCCCACGCAGACTTTTGGGGTTTTAAGCATTAAGTGCTTTGTTGAGTCCCATTTTGTCGCGTAGGTGCTAGTTACGAACTGACAGTGGAGTCGATCGTCAGGCGTTATAAATAGACGAGGGTCTTCGTAACTAAGTCGATGTTTACCGGGACGTAGTTTCCGAGAAGCGATGATCGTGGAGTCGTTCAGAAGCTCGCCAATCCATAGATCAGTTGGGGTGTTGTTGTAATAGAAATATTTCATATCGTGCCGGAAACAAAAAGGTTCCGGCTGTGAGCGCCAAGCAATGAGAGATGATCCTCGGTGCTTGATCAAACTGGGGCTGAAGTTAGCGATACTTCCTTCAGGTAGACCTTTAGTTATTCGAGTAAAGGTTCCTCCTATCTCTTCAGCTTGTTGAAAGACAGTTGGGTATCCAGTGTTGTCTCGTACTCTTGCTTTAAGAACGGTTTGAGAGTGGTAGTTGCGGTAGCGGTGGAATTGGACGCTCATTTGGACAGCTCCTCCATAGCTTTTTCAAAACCTTCAGCGATCTTGTCCCAACGGTAAGAAGGGTTCTGAGTCACTTCAAAACAGTCGTTAGCTACTTTTTCATAAAACTCTTTGTCCTCGTACAGCGTCGAGAGTTTTTCCGCCGCGTCGTCTACATCGACAATCCCACGCTCAACTCCTAAGTCCTTGTCGTAGATCCAAGCAGCGACATCGGCCAATAAAGCTTTGCCCTTCCAGACGTCAGAGCATGAAGTGTGGTTTGGCATGACTTGAGGCTTTTTGCAAATTGCGTGCTCGAAAGGCACGAGTCCCCAGCCTTCACCGTTACAGGTGTTAAGACCCACGTCGCAAGCGTTATAGATGATGTTTAGCAGCTCGTCGGGTGGAGCGTTTGTGTAATCAATATTGTTTGCAGTCATGATTAACCGTTGGTCTGGGTCGAGACCAGCACGCTTCATTTCGGTGTTAAAGATGGCTCGTACATCCCAACCGAGATCTTTCTCGCTCATATGCAGGTAGAGCGAAGCATCAGGTTTGTCTTTTGCGAACTTAACGAAGGTTTTGATCGTTAGGTCGATGTTCTTGCGAGGTTGGTTCCTGTTGGCGTTAAGAACAATAAATTTATTGAGAGGGAGGTTGAGTTTCTTCCGGCACTCGTCTCTATCAAGAGTGTGGAACTTGCCAACATCTAAGCCGTGGGGGATAACCCCGAGCAACCTGGGTTGGACCCCGTGTCTCATAATTCGCTGAGCTTGTTCGATCGAGAAAGTGATCGCGAAATCCCAGTCCTTGATAAACCTCATATGGTTTTCGACGTACCACTCACTATCGATAGGGAAGTAAGCGATGAATTTGAATTTCATCGATGACTTCAGGAGATGGATTCTTTCCCACACCTGATTTACCATCCAGATGTCGTTTAAACAAATAACAAAGTCTGGGTCTTCTTTCTGAACTACAAGAGGCAGACGCTGGATACCAAAACGATCAGCCGGATTAAGAGCACCTGCTGGGTAAACCTTGAAAGGTAGGTCGTGAGGATCACCTGTGTAATTAATCCCAAAAGCTACAATCTCATTATCCCTTGCAAGGTGTTCAAGAATACTGTGTGTTACACGAGCGAAGCCGGTGTTCGAAAGGATATCTCCGTACCAAAGAATTTTGGCCATACCAGGGTTAAAATCTTTCTGACAGTATACAGACAGTTTTTAAAAGCACATGCCGAGTAGAGAGAGTTTTGCATATCGACGTGCTCTGAAACTTAGAGCTACTAAGGCTATTGAGTCTGATGCACCTGAGTTAGACACTATATTTACTAGAGCAGCAGAGGATTTCCATACGTTCTGTACCATTATGGATAAAGCTCCCGCAGCTCATATGCTGGAGTGGCATAAGCATTTGATTACAGGTGAGAGCAATAGATACCTACTAGATATCGCAGGCCCTAATCTTGACATCCTCGCTCCACGAGGTTCGGCTAAGTCGACCGTACTCAACATGTTTACCGCGTGGATTATTGGTAGACATACAACTGCTGGTCTTCCCCTTCAGATCATCTACTGCTCGTACAACATCGCTACAGCAATCCCGAAGAGTCGAATTATTAAGCAGATCATCGATTCTGCAACGTTTAAAAAAATCTTCCCAAAGGTCCAACTGCGAGCTGGAATGCAGTCGGATATTGGTTGGTCGATTGATTTTGATTACGCAGGTATCAGCCGGGTGGGCGACGAAGAATTCACCCTTCGAGCAGCAGGTCTTCGAGGATCGATCACCTCAAAACGTGCTCACTTGGTCATCGTGGATGACCCTATTAAATCGAGCACTGACATCAAAAACCCTTCGATTAGGGAGGAGATGAATGGTAACTGGAGCTCGGTTATCGCTCCGATTATTTTTGAAGGTGGTCGAGCTATCTGTCTAGGTACTCGATTCCACCCCCTCGACATCCATAAAACGATGTTCGTTCCGGAGAAGGGCTGGAAGCAGGTTCAGCAGGAAGCGCTTACATATGACAACGCTGGTGAAGCTGTGAGTTATTGGCCTGAGCAGTGGAGTGTTGATTACTTGCTCGGGCAGAAGGAACTGGATCCCGTGGCGTTCGCCTTCCAGTACCAGCAGCAACCAGTAATGACCTCAGATCTAATCCTTTCTCCAGACCTTTTGGTGAAAGGAGATGTTGTTACGGAGTTTGATTCTCTTGCTGTCGGAATTGACCTTTCAGCGAGTAAGAACGAAACCTCTGACTACACAGCTTTTGTTCTTGGAGGCAGGCTAAAAGATCAGTACTACATCATTGATGCTCATCAGGTTCGGTCGATCGGGAACTTAGAGAAAATCGATCTCCTATGCAAAATGCTTGTTGAGTGGGGAATCCTTCAAGAGAACCCCGAGGGGCAGTACTTCCCTACATATTCCACTTGTACCCTTGTCGTTGAATCCGTGGCCTATCAAGCGTCGCTTGCAGCGGATCTAAAACGAGTGATGTTAAACGAATGGGGCCTTGGAAATCTCCATATCCATGAGGTGAAAGGCTTCAGAGGTGACAAGATCGCTCGGTTCAGGGGTACCCTTGGGCTTCTGGAGAACAAGAAGGTGGTCTTCAATCGGTACCGAAGATTCGATCAGCTCTTTGACCAGGTTATTAACGTCGGTGCAACCTCTCACGACGACTTGCTTGACGCTTATACACACCTTGTGTGCTTCCTGCAACGCCGTGGTAACTATCACACGGAGTACTGATTGATGATCGCGGAATCTTGGCGTTACGACGCGACTGTAGCGAACACTTACAAGGTGATGTTTAACATCACTGCTCACGACCCACTCTCACGCGTCGATCAGCTCTTAGAGGTCTTGAGAGGCTATGAGGAAATCCCTGCTACTCAAAAAGATGTTTTTATCTATATCGATCACGAGCACAAACAGGATAAGGAGACCCTCTTAGCGGTTCTTGAACCGAACTTGGAGACACTAAGTCTGTGTGTTTTGGTTGCGGATCCTGAGTATCAAGGGTTTGCTCTTTGCTGGTCGCACAAACCGACACTGAAGCTAGCTGTCGAAACCAAGTCTTATGACATCTATATTTACAGCGAAAATGACATGATGTTCAATAGTGAGCATTATGCCTATTGGTTAACCTATCGTCAGTTCCTAAAGCCGTTAAACCTTGAGCCAGGCTTTTGCCGTTTTGAGCGGTACGACCATAAATGTGTTCCCTTTGATAATTACAAAAAGTGGCGTCTAACAGGACCTACGCCAGATGTCTGGGGTGACCGACCTTATCAAGTGCAAGCGTACCTAACACCCACGCTGGATCTACTTGGTTTTGTCTCTTTGGGTAACCCCTATATGGGTTTAATGGTTCTGGATCAGGAGATGGCGGAGACTTATATCTACTCGCAAAGTTGTGATTTGGCTAAAAGTTTCGTACTAACTCGTCACCGTTGTTGGCCGATTGCCGACAGAAGCTCTATGGGGCTCGCCTTTGAAGGACTTAAGAGTGGACAGGAGCACCGTCGAGTGGTGCCAGTTGTGAGAGACGAAGATAAGGTTGTTATCGCCCCTTATGGCTTAGTTGAGCATTTAGATAAAAAGTACAGCACGCTTCTAGCTGATGAGGATGGTACCCTCATGGATATTTCTGAGATGTTCCTTGTATGAGCGATCGTGTCTCTCATCCGTCTCACTACAATCAAGGTGAGATCGAATGCATCGATGCTTTAAGGGCGTCTTTGGGCTCTGAAGGGTTCAAAGGTTTTTGCAGAGGTTCGGCGATTAAGTATCTATGGCGTACCGAGCACAAGAACGGCGTTGAGGATCTCAAAAAGTGTGCATGGTATATAAACAAGCTCATCGAAATTGCTGAGCAAGAAGGTTAAACTATTACTGAGGCTTCTTACTTATGGATATCCGCGCTTTTGGTTCTGTCTTTCCTCAGCAGGCCAGTCTGCCGTATGCGAGCGGTTTTGTCTGGGCACCTGCTGACGGGGAGAAGCGGTTTAGTACCTGCCGTGGTTTATATATTGAAGGGGACGCTACCGACACCTTTTACATTGAATTAAACGACGCCCCAGGTCAGTGGATTCAAACTGAGGTTGGTGCGAACAAAGTTCTGCCTTTCGCAGCCACAGCTATTAGCGGCGGCAATGTCGACAGTGTCAAGGTGCTCTTCTGATGGCTAATCAATTCGTCCCCTACGCCTTTAACTTCTCCAAGGCTTACCAGGATCAAGTTTTTGCAGCTGACCAACAGCGTCGAGCTAATCAAACTGCTGATTCGGCTTTCGCTCAAATGTCGGCGGACGAGGATTCTGAGCTGATTGGTCAACCCACTCCTCAAGCACCTGCTACTCCGACTGTTACTTACGGCGATGGCGTTGAGGGTCCCGTTGACGCTCTTGAGCAAGACAGAGAAGTTATGTCCAGAGCTAAACGTCGAGCAGGAAAGTACTTAACTGAAGCAGGTTGAACTAGTATGTTGGCAGCCTTTATGCTGCCAGCGTGCTTTTAGACGTCTTCACTTACTTCAACGAGAAGGAGCTTCTTGAGTTGCGTATCCGCACTCTGGAGAAGCACGTTGATGGTTTTCTTATTACCGAAGCGAACAGGACGCACAGAGGTGAAGAGAAGCCTTTTACTTGCTTAGAGACTCTTAAAGAACTCGGTATTTCAGACGATAACATTCAAGTCCTACACGTAGAGCTTCCCTCAAAGGAAGAAGCTCCAGACCCGTGGCTACGAGAGCGGGGTCAGCGAGATGCAGCAAGTGTGGGACTGCATATGGTCCCTGACGACACCGTCTTTATCTGTTCGGATCTTGATGAGATAGCCAATCCGGATAAATTAAACGATCTTATTTCGACTGTTGAGGAAAACCCTGGCAAGGTTGTAAAGCTAAGCATGTCTATGCACTACGGGCGTGCTGATCGCCAGTTAGTCACTCCCGACGGTTCTCCCTTCAACTGGCGTAACGCCTTTGCTGCGACAGTAACTACTCTTAAAGCTCACAGTACGCTCTCATCTATGCGAGCTGAGACTAATTATGTGACTTTTGGGGAACTTGATGCTGGTTGGCACCTCAGCTGGATGGGGGACAAAGACCGTCGACTGGCTAAGTTGAAGTCTTACGCCCACTGGGAAACTGACACCTCTGACGTTGAGAAAAAATGTGCTGAGTTCTCAGCGACGCCCGGTGGCGTAGACATGCTCGGCAGAGAGGATCACATTATTGAAAGTTTCCCTCTCGACAAACTCCCTGAGGGCGTATTCACACTCCTTCACGTAAACAAGTTCCTGCTTCCTTCCTAATGCTTGTTGATACTTTTACCTACTTCAACGAGAAAGAGTTGCTTGAGCTTCGCATAAATGCTCTTAAGGACCACGTTGACGGTTTCATTATCGCTGAGGGTGATAGAACTCATAGAGGTGACCCTAAGCCTTTTACTCTCAAGGACACAATTTCAGAGCTTAATGTACCCTCTGATAACATCCAAGTTCTCGAGGTAAAACTCCCATCTTGTGAAGAGGCTCGCGATCCCTGGGTGAGAGAGCGTGGTCAGAGAGACGCACTGGCTAATGCACTCACATTCCTACCGGAAGATGCAGTTTTTATTTGTTCTGACTGCGATGAGCTGCCTAACTCGGACTGTTTTGATGATCTGAAGAGTGCTCTTTTAGAGAACCCCTCCAAGATCCTTGGTCTGAGTATGTCTATGCATTATGGGCGTGCTGACCTTCAGTTGTTTTCGCCTGAAGGAGAGCTATTTGAGTGGCGATGTGCGACGGTGTGCACCGTTGGTGCACTCAAGGCCCACGGGTCATTAACCCGAATTCGTGAGCAACCGAATCGTAAGTTTATCGGTTTGCGTGATGCGGGTTGGCACTTTAGCTGGATGGGTACTCCGGGACAACGAGCACGCAAGTTGAGTTCTATTGCAGAGCATTACATCTGGGATCGTCCTGAAATACAGGCTTTGTGTGCTGATTTTGTTCCTCGAGAAGGTGCCACGGACATGCTTGGTCGAGAAGATCATCTATTAACTAGGTACTCCATCGAGGATTTACCCGAAGAAGCGGTTAAACTGGACAGAGTGAAAAAGTATCTTCTTCCCGATGGCTGATAAGATGCCTCCTGAACTCCTCAAACGCTTCGAAGAGAAGCGTGAGGAAAACAAAGCTCCCAGCGGTGAAGAGCTGAAAGCAAAAAGCCAAAAGCGTAAGGACGCACTCGCTAAAGCACGCAAAGCTAAGGCGATGGGATCCAAAAAATGATCCTGATTAAGGGTCCTCTTATCTAATAAATGAATGTCGACCGCCTCCGCAGATACTCGAAATAGGTTTTCAGAGATTCTTGAGGCGGCTCGCACTCAGGATCGAAGCAGCCAATCGTCCACGATGGTTGTGCTGAGTCATATTCAGCAGATGATCCTCTTGATGATCAAGAAGGGTCTAACTTTTTACTGCGATCAAGATACGTATAAGAGTCGCACTAGGTTTTTAGACGATGTAATTACGCTTAATAAGCTCGATATTCGCTTTCCAGCGATTATTCGGAACTTCCTAATCGACGGTTGCGGTCTTTTCTACTTTCGGCCAGACGCAAAACTCAAGTATCAAATTTATTTCTTCAACAAGAACCAATATCGGGTCTATCACGATCTGAATGGTGAGGTCGAAGAAGTCATCATTATCTATAGCTACAAAGTTAAGGCGGGTAGCCTTGGTTTGCCGAGCACTACGTCCGGTCAGAACAAGCGATACGTCCGACTTTCTATTACTGCCGAGACAATTAGTGAAATTGAGACCGATACAGAGCTCAGTTTTGACTTAGAACCGGGTTCTGTTTTAACTCCAGCTAAAAAGCGCCCAAATACGCTTGGGTTTATCCCAGCTGTGGAGGTTTTAAACAAACCCAGCGCAAGTGGGACGGAAGGTGAGGGTGAATTTGACCCCTTCATGGAGCAAATCGTGCTTCATGACCAATTAACTCGCAATATTGCCAAAAATATCGAGTTTTTCGGCAACCCCACGCTCATCAGCTCTCGTCCTCGTAGCGATCTGGTCGAAGCAGGTGATAGCCAGAGCAATTTCCGCCCGACCATCAGCAGTCAGAGTGGTTTTGCGGGCATGGACTCGCCTTCTACTCGAGTAAGCGAGCCTTTTGGCACTGCCATGGGCGGTGGTCTCCGAGTTCCTCGGATTATCGCCAACGTTGAGGCATCTGACCGCGTCGGTTACATGACGCCAGACCCGGTTAACGGTGATATGAACCGTTACACCCTTCTTTTGCGGGAAGAGATCCGCACAGCACTTGGCGGTGTTGACGAGATTTCTATTTCGGCAGGTGCCACGGCAACTGAGATCAAAGGTTTGATGGGTCGCGCTCAAGCGACCGCTCTTCGTAAAAACAAGAGTTTTCTTACTTACGGTTTCTGTCGTCTCTTGGAGATGATGCTCTATCACCAGGAGGTTATTTTCCGTGAGTCATTCCTGCTGGCTAGTGGGCTTAAAGAACCCAAACCGCCCGCTGATGACGCGGATCAAGAAGCAATCGAGAAGTATCAAAGAGCCGTAATGCGGTTCGAGCAGAAACTCGGTGCGGCTATGAAACAAGCTCTCGCTGAGAATAAAGTTCCGCCAGGCGTCGTAGGACTTCCTGAGGACGGTGATCGGGAAGTTGATTACAGGTATCAGGGCGATGTTTATGAAGACACTGCATACGACGTTCAGCAGAAGTCAGTCGTGGTCAGGAACCTGCAAGAGCTTGGTGTAGACAGTATTGAAGCTCTGAAGTTTCTTTTCCCTGAAAAAACTGATTCTGAAAGAGCTGAAATGTTGAAGGGTTTCCCCTTCCGCATGGTGCAACAGACTCAATCT
>Ga0208303_1000164_pt1 | contig 27550 bp, 32 predicted proteins | sample CB_VirMetaG_2_FD_184537 | JGI IMG/M metagenome (GOLD analysis project Ga0208303, IMG submission 184537) | Freshwater to marine saline gradient viral communities from Chesapeake Bay - CB_1504_2 Viral MetaG (SPAdes) (version 4) | ecosystem: Environmental > Aquatic > Marine > Coastal | place: USA... | reverse complement strand
CAAACAATTAACATTTTTACCCTTATTTTGTGACAATTTAAGGTTCATCGTTGTGAGGATTATAAAGGGAGGGAACGAATTAACCATTCCGTTTAGTTTTAAGTTAGTAAAAACCCCTCCCTCTATTGCCATAAGGTGTTGTCAATTATTAGGCTTAATTAATAGTTAGGACACCTTATTCTATAAATCCTTTTCTATGTTCTGGCGTTCTACATACCTGCGCCACATATTAGCAGCCCAAGCCTTTCTCTGTTGCTTGTTAGGATACACCTTTCTTAATCTTGCATTAGCAATGCGTAGGAATTGATTCATCTTTTTCATATCAAGTTTTTTATTCGTCCTAATTCTTTTTCCAAACGTATGTTACGTTCGTATATTTCACGACTATGTTTCTTGAGAAACGCATTCTCTTGCTTTAGTTTTTCGGGTGCTTCGTCAATCCTTTTCATTAAACTATTCACCTCTAGTATCTTCATTCTAAGTCTTTCAGAGGTGTTAACTAGCCGAAACCTAAGCTCACGCACATCATTTATGTTTTCTACCTCTCGGTGAATACCTTTGATGGCTAGAGCCTTTTTAATACCATAATAAATCTCCTGGTATACATCGGGATATGTGGGTAGATAAGCAAGATTATTCTTGTGTTGCTTCATAGCATGAAGAACTGTCGCGTGATCTTTGTTTATTATGTTACCTATCTCATTTAAAGAAAGACTGCTCAATTCACGAGTAGCAACAAAGAAGGAATGCTTTAATATGATGTTGCCTCTTTGTCTATTATCGGTAAATCCGCTTTTCTCGGAGTACTCATGCCACCATTGAACAATGGCTTTAAACTCGCTTGAAAGCTTCATCATTTGGCTGAAATTTATTCTACTGCTTTTCATTAAATTTTATATCTGTGTAGTCTTTGGCTAGGTGGACACCTCTGCCTTGGTTGTTTTTTGTCGGTTTCATTCTAAGTCTAATGCTACCCTCAAATTCGTTGCGCCATACATAATAACACTCTTGTGTATCGGGACAGAATATTGCTAATAAATCAAAATCTACGTTTACAATTCTATTTTTCCTGGACTTTATAGACCTCGGACTCGTTTCAATAAATCCTCTTGTTTGAGTTACATACTTGACTTGAATCTTGAAAAACAATCCTCGTATTGATACTACTAGGTCGTAGGGAAGAGATTCCGAAAGAGGCTTGTGTACACGATAGCCCTTGCTAATAAGATCGGCTACTACACGGTGTTCCCCAATCGCTCCCTTTTCATAGCTCTTCATCCTTAATCGTCTAAGGAATCCTTGACAAGACGTTCTATCTTTTCAGGATCAAGGTGCTGAATTTTTCGGAGTTTTTGTCTCTCTTTGATTTTAGCTTTTTCGTAATCTGATCTAGAACTATCAGAGCCAAGGTTAGCAAACATCAATGCGTTTTGTTTGAGAACGCAATCTATGATGTGCTTGTGTTCAGGATTATCGGTATAGGACATAAATTGAATTATTTGAGACTAATCTAAGAATTATAAAAGCTATCTCCAAGGTATTTTGTTGAAATTATGTTAACAACCATGACCTTTTTGACTCCTTTGTATTTTTTAGGATACACTCGGCTTTCTAATTGTCTAATCATATCCCTATTCATATTGATTTTATGAGGCTTGTTCTCTGGACCTATGACCCATGTATCGGCACGTTGGATGCTTGTCTTTTTAATGCCTTTGTGATAAGACACAACAACTTCATTATAGTGAATCTCTTTCATGACTAATCTCTACTTTATCTTTCAACCTAATATGCGGTACAATCTCTACGACTTCAAACGGTCTGCTTACGATATCTTTCACATCTTGTGTGCGTAGCAGTATAAGGTTGTCACCAGGCTTATTATCAAACACAAGACACAAGTAATCAGTATTAGTGTTGATTGTGAGCTTGAGTTGACCTTGATATTGTTTCAAGATCACGCCTTCAAACGTAATCTTCTTTCCCTTTTGCTCTCCCAAAAAAAAGGGAGGCTCAAGTGCTAACACCTGAACCCCCCAATTCATTTGGGCAAATAATGCTATTGCATTACTCCACTTAGAATGGTAAACCATCGCTACCACCAAAAGCTTCTTTAGGCGATCCCGCATTACTGCTACCACCTTTATCTCCCCATGTATTAGGGTCTTGAACTTCAGCGTAAAGGTTACCCTTTTTTGAAGTCTTTAACTCAAGATAAACACGTCTTGGCTTATCCGCATCTTTAGGGTTAGAAGCATACTTCTTGATGTCTTCCAACTCATTTAATGTAAAGTTGAATTTACCAACGATACTTACTTTGCTGAGGTCAATATCCTCATACTTACGTGTGGAATCATTCCACTTCTTCAACGGCTCAAAGTAGCCTGCAAAAACCTTGTCTTGTGACATAACATTAATTTTAAAGGTTAATTAAATTTCTTTGTAAATAGCAAAAGACGATGTCTCTTTCTCTGGTGAATCCAACCATCTCATGATGTTGGTAATGGCTGACCAAAACTTAGCCTCACCCATTGATAGGGTGCGCTTAGAAGCTTTGTATACCGCCACAGTGTAGGGTACTGATTTTGATTGAGCAACCCAATAGAAATTAGGTTCTGCCTCAACGTGTGAGTAGATGAATGCTTGAATGTCGTAAGACATCTTACCTACATCCCACTTGAATCCCGATAGACTACGTGTAGTTTTTGAGTCCGTAATAAACCCATCGCCACGTACATCTAAGAATCCACGGACAGGGATATCCTCAATCCAATCAACGATCTCATATTGAGGTTTTCCTTGTAGAAATCTACGTACAGGAATCATCTCACCGGTGTCGGGGTTCATGATTTCGGATTCATCTAAGCGTACTATCATATCCTCGGCTTGTTTTATTAAGTCCTCGGTGATTACACGTTTACCACTTTCAATAGCGGTATGACTCTCCTCTTCTTTCCAATCCTTATACTTCTTAGTAGACCTTGGTTTAGAACCGCCAATTTCCTTGATGATTTCCTCATCATAAAGAACGAAGAATTCATCGGTAAATTTTTCTGGTTCAAGTAGTAGTTTATCGTACACGCTACCAAACGTGAATGCATCACTCTCTTTATATAGCTTACCTTTCATGTAAAGCTCAAAGAGTTTCATGTCTTGTTGATCCGCACCATCGGCAGCGAATTTAACAGCGGAGTAGGAAAGGTATCCCTTCCCCGTCCGCTCCATAAGTTTAGCAGCGAAATCCACTACACAAACTTCTTTAGTGCTGCCTTTTGCTTGTCACTAAAGTTTGCACCATACTTAACTAACACCTGGTTGTAAGCGGTCTCTTTAGCACTTTTGCTTTTAGCATTCTTAATATAGTCTACTGACTTACCAAAAACATCAGTATCATTGGAAGGAGCAGTACCGCTACCGCTTTGTTGCGATATAGCATTTGCTACTTCACTACTAGATGCAATAGATGTATCTATACCTATACCTAGGTTGGCTAATGCACGACCCCAAGCTGAGGTCTCACAATTTTCTACGTAGGATGTAGAGTTGATACGTGATGCACCTTTCTCTTCATAAGCAACGCCTGTTGCAACTACGCGATCTGAGGCATCTTTAATAATAGCCTTAATACAAACCGTGTCGTTGGTGAGATGCACCATTTCGGATTCTAAGCAGTAACCTTTGTACTGCTCATCTAAGCGAAAGAATTTTATTCTCTCGTTAACCTCAACATACTGTTTACCTTTGATGTTGGTGGTTTTGAACTGATAGTTCGCCATAGTAATTGATTTTAATTAAATTATATAGTTAGCCCCTAATGTGAATATGTGAGGGCGCTTTGGGTGCGCCACACAAGAGGAACGTAACCTGTTCGGGGAAGTTAGATTATATTTTTTGAAAAGTCAAATCGCATAATCACCTGGTCTTGAATACCTTATCTACTTTCACTAGTCGTGAGGTAGCAAAGAAAACGACAGATAGTGCAAACATTGTGACTAAAGTCGTTGTATTTTGGAGCTGAAAAGTGATTACCGCTACCCAAAATAAGATCATGGAGATGCCCTCCAACCCACCACGCAAGTGGGATTTTGCTGAATATACTCTCATACACTTAAAGTTTTACTTTAACTAAATTAGGTAAGTTCCTCAACCAGAACGAGTTGAAGGTCGGATATCATATCCTCTACCATTGATTGAACACTATTTTGCATTGGCTTTGTTATCTTGGTTTCCTTCAAGTTCTGCCTTAACCACTCACGTGTAACTCCCAATCTATCAGCTAGATGAGTCATGGGAATTCCGTACTTCGTGTTTAGGTGTTGAATGAGGTAGATTGCCCTAACAGGATCAATCGGCACTTTACCTTCTACTTCATTGATTTGTCGTTGCAACTCTAGTTGCGATTGGAGAGCTTCTACTCTAGCCTCCAAGTAATCCATTACTGTTACCATGATTAATCATTTTGCAATTGAACTTCAAGTAGAGCGATTTCATTCTCTACCTCTTTTAACTTATGGACTAGAAGAGTCTTGTCCATTAACACACAATACTCCAATACGGAGTCAAGCTTTGAGTTTATAGTCTTCAGGGACTGGTTTACATTCTTCATAGAAATTGATTTAAAGTTGTGGACAAGCGAGGATTTGAACCTCTGTTTTACATCCAAGGGATGTTAACTAACGTCTTGCTAAATAATAAGCACTCCGACCACCAAGGTAGCACTTGTCCTATTGGTTAATACCGAGGAGCGATGCCCCTCATAATTTAGAATAATAATTTCCACCCGAAGTGTTGATTCAATTTCATGTCAAAAATAATTTCTCTTGAAATGTCATCAACCTTCTCATCGGTCATGTACTTATACTTACCGATCTTCACTCCGTAGGTATTGAATAAGTTTGTTTGACCAATCCTACGTACCCATAATAATAGCATAATAAATATGTATTGGTTAAGACCGAACGGGGGAGTCCCCATTCATAGATGATTGTGATTTACCACGCCATCATAGCGAGTCCACGGTCAAAGTCCAAGTATTCCTTGAACGTTGTTACGGCACGGAGAGTGTCCATGCTAGGCACTAGCACAACACTACGAGAGGTTTCGTAGTCGTAAGGGCGACCATGAGAGTCGGATAGTCCCTTACCCATAGCAACGGCTCTCTTACGAGCCACCGCTTTTGAGGGGGCGTAAACCATGTTACCACCTCCCCCTTCCCAAGAGAAGATGTACAACATCTCCCCATTAGGATTGCGATACTTCTTAGGCATAAGCAATTTTTAAGGTTAAGACCGAAGTCGCTATGCGACTTCTTTGTTGTACCATCCCTCTCTCTCAAGTAGGTCAAGGAGTTCTTTTGCAAACTCCTTTTTTTCCCATGAGGTGTTGAATTGAGCGTACTTGGTATCGTACTTAATCTCACTTCCGTGTGGATTTTGGATAGTCAAGAACCAAGCATTCTTGTCATGACCATTGCTAATACGTAAGGCACGACCTCTACCATACGATGCGGTTCTACCGCTTGACCCATTGTACTCTTGGCGTAGGTTACACTCAATACCCAACCCACCAATCACCTTGAAGATTGATCTGAGCTGAGGCATACGAGGGTTACCCACCTCATACTTGTACCTTGAGTGTTGGCGTGTACGAGCGTAAATAGTTTTGTGGTCACGCATCTCTTCTAATTTCTCAATAAGACTTTGTAATGTCATAAGGCATATAATTTTGGTTAATACCACCCCCCACTATGTAGGGGGTTTCTCTTGTTAGTTATCCCCATCCTTGATTGGGGTCTAACTCTGGTGCTAAATCTATCCATTCCCACTCACGATTACGTGTAATGTTTGGAGATTTGTGAGGCACATCGCTAAATGCTAAACCAATACCCTTGGTTCTTAAATCAAGCCCCTTCATACCATTCATCTCGGCAAGTAAAACATAGAAGTCCTTACCTCCGAATTCACCGTACCCTTCGTACAACTTTTCCTTCCATAGATTTCCTTTGTCATCATGAAGGTAAGCGGTAGTAAGTTTTACTTTATCACATCCATATGATTCTCTTACCGCTTCATTTGTGTCTTGTGTAATCCAACTAAATTGTCCCATTGTAAATTATTTTTGGTTAAGACCACCCTCTTTACGAGGGGGCATTTGTTAGTCGGCAAAAACATTTGGGAAGACTTCCTTCATGATATCAATAGTATATCCGTATATACATTCTTCACGATTAGCAAACGCTTCATGATACCAATCTAACAACTCGTTACACATGTCGCAATCTTCATCACTAAATGATTTAGCACCGCTACTATCAATGTAATCATGGAAGTCGTTGTCGGGATGAAACCCAAGACCAACTAAATTCACCATTCCTTTTATACCCTTCTTTCCGAATTCGTTCCAAGGCTCTTTAACATTATTTAATTTCATAAGCATTTATTTTGGTTAATACCTCCCCACCTCAGATCGGTGGGGGCTGGTCTCTACTCTACGACTTCTTCCGTGTCGTTGATGATGAGTTCATTAAGTTCTTCACCCATGACATCATCATGGTAATCAAAACCGCTAACGCGACCATTAAATGCAATTGCATCTATCTCGTAGATGTTATCCATAAGAAACTCTTCCAAGTCTTCTTGAGACATCGCTTCTACTTCTTTCACATCCTTGCGTAGCAATCGTGCAACTTTGTCAAGTGGGGCATCAATGTAAATTTCTCGTGTAATAGTCATAGTACCCGCAAATTCAATAGTTTTCATAAGACATATAATTTTGGTTAAGACCACGGTGCTAAGCACCTTGGTATTCAAGATAGAGACTTGCGTATTCATCAAGTCGTTCTCTTGTAACAAGAACCCCATCGGGGTTGCAATCACCACCAAACTCACTAAAGCATTCGGCTCTCATGATTGTGATTAAGTCTTGCTTTGCGCCCATGATTCGCTCATCGTTCGCAAGTTGGACCAGGCGGTTGAAAGTCTTTTGAAGCTCGTAGGTATTATCAATCCATAGAGCCACATTCCAAGCCTCGTAAGAGGTGTATCCATTGTAAGACATAACATATAATTTTTGGTTAATACCACCCGCTCGTGATTTGAGCGGAGGTCGCTTTTTACAAAAGGTTAGCGATATCCTTTGATAGTTTTCTAACACCATCTTCTAATGCTTCGTACATCATGTTGTGTAGTGTGGTGTCTTCTTCTACATTAAGTAAGAAGTCCACCATAAACTTGAAGTTCCTTGCATCGTTTTCGTATTGCTCACTCACCGAAGTGTGGTCGCATACTTGATTGCTAATCTCCACAATGAATTCGGATTGGTTATCCATTAAAACTTTGATTTGCTCAAAGTCTAAATCCTTGAGGAATTCGTAGGTTCTAATAGATACCGCTTGAGTAAACTTTTCTCCAAGTTCACCCATTGACATTACATTCTTCATAAGACATATGATTTTTGGTTAAGACACCGCTATTGAAACAAGCGGTTTTCAAGGATTACTACCTTGATGTTAGAGTTAGCGATGGCTTTATCAAAGCCCTCACGTAAATGAGCGATGAGTACCTCATCCTTAGTCCATGTCTCATCCTCGGTGTATCCGAGTGACTTCATCTTCGCAACATAGTTCTCATAATGTTGAACATCATTGAACGTTTTGTTCACGGAGAATTTTTGAGACATAGACCTATTCCAAAAGGAAAGTGTTGCATCCATATGTAATACGTATTGGTTAAGACCGAAGTCGCTATGCGACCTCTTCATGTTCCCAAACATGACCACAAAATATATCGTAGTACGTTTGTCCATCCTCCTGAAAGGAGGCAATCTTTTCGGTGCGCTCAAGGATTTTCTTATCACCCTTTATGTAGTATGCATTCCATACATACGCACCATCTTCCTCTTCTATGACATCATAAGAATCGGAAATCTCATTGAAGACTCCATACAATTTGTGTACAAACTCTTTCATATCCTTGCTATTGATGTAAGGAATTGACCATCCGTTCCAAGTATCTTCCGATACCATGTGCGTTCCGAATTCAAATTCACCAAGGAATAGTTTAGCTAGTTTCATAAGCATAATTTTTGGTTAAAACCCCCGCCCAGAGGCGGTTCACTACCTTTTTAGGTAGGCTTTCCAAGTATCGTAGCAAGGGTTACTTGATACTTGAAATATTGCATTCTTCAATGCATCCGATTGTGTGTTTAAAGGTCTAATTTGAAATGCTATTTCATTCCCCATATCCACGTAGAAATCACCACCCGCAATACGTACAATACAAGCACCGTATTCGCATTCAAACGATGCGATGTTTGGTACATTGAAGCAACCCGATGGAGCCTTCTCGCCATACTTATGGTATTCTACATTCACACAATCTTTAACTACTTTGTAAGTTATCATAAGACATAATCTTTGGTTAAAACCACCGCTATCCGAAGATCGGTGCGGGGTTCGCTTTTTAGTTGAAGCGACAAAACTCGTACTCATCCGCATAAGGAAAGTACTCTTCATCAAACAACTCTTGATTCACGAAATCGTAGGATACAAATGGATACTTATCATGTAATAAACGCTTCGCTTGGAGTTGGTTCAACTCGTTGGCGTAGATAGTTTCTATTACGTTTGAAGCATCTTCTTCATGAGCATTGATAACTAAGTAAGTCATAAGGCAATATAATTTATGGTTAAAACCAAACGCCCACGGATTAGGTGAGCGTTGGTTGGTTTCGGCTAATTTGTTCAATGTAGGCTCTACTAGAATACCCTCAAACTACCACGTTAACTTCCCCTTCAAGCCACTCACTAAAGAGTCCGCAAATGCGGTCATCAGTTAACCTTGGGGCGTGGCGCAAACTTCTCATGGTGATGACATATTACTAGGGTTTACTACAATCTTCAACCTCACTTTTCATAGCATATCGTGTGGTACACGTACCACCCATAAGAGCAACCCCCGAAGGGGTGCGTTGCGTTTACCAAGAAAAAAAGAACGTGTGTCGTTCCGAAGAACTCCTCAAAGGTAAGGGTATTGAATCCATATATGCAAATGATGGTTGGCTATGTTGTGTATGGTTCACCGTGTGCAAACACACTTAACGATCTGAATTACAACGACTTAAGTGCATTTAAGTTTATTTCACTTCAATAGCACATTTGAGTACAAATACCTAGATACGTTTGATAGGTAGTATTGGTATCATATGAGACTTATAGAGCGTATCCATGGTGAGGGAATAGGTGATAAGGATTAGCTATGGGAGGTGTGTGGGGTGGATTGGTGTCACCCTCTAAAGGACTCACGGCTAGTGTTGTTACCTCTACGGAGTTGAAGTGATTGTTTAGATGGGGTGGTGTAGTGATGTGTATATCATATAGATAGCCGGATCAAGGTGAAGTAAAACTTGAAATAATTGGACGTAAGTGGCTGGAAATGAGGGGGTTGGGGCAAAATATTCGTTTCGGGTTTGCCTGGCGCGCGTGGTTAATGTACTATAATCCCCATTCCGAGTATGACTCATAATTTTTTTACCCCCAAAAACACGGACTACCAGAGGGATAGCGAGTTTGACTTAAAGTAAAGGTTTAAGTGGCTAGGATCGTGTAGGGTATTGTGAGCGGTACTAAAAGGGTAGGGTGTTAGAATATGAAAACAATGCGCCTGTATACAATACTGCTTGATGTTTTCGGTAGGAAGAAGGAGTAGGGGGGAGTTGATTCCCCCTTACTTCTGAGAAAAGAGAACTATAAGAAAAGAAGACTTTTCTTTCTTCATAGCGAAGGTACAACTTTTTTATGAGAAAGTCAATAGTAAAGTGATGCTTTAAGTGTCTTCTCGTAGTGTCTTGATTATCAGTATATTTGCATTATATGAAGGCAGTAAAGAGTACATCACAATTCTATAAGGACAACCCTGAGTCAGCGGAAAAGCGCAGGAAGTCCCAGCGTAAGATCAATAAGCGCCCCGATAAGAAGAAGTACCGTGCGGAGCTTGTGAAGAAGCGTAGGGATGCTGGGCGTTATGGCAATGGTGATGGAATGGATTACGACCATACGGAGAAGAAGTTTATTACTGCTAAGAAAAATAGAAGCAAGAAATGAAAGCATTAAAGAAAGTCCCTAGCGACAAGAAGGGTTTAGGTAAGCTACCTACAGCAGTCCGCAATAAGATGGGCTACATGAAAAAGGGTGGTAAGGTTTATAAGACAGGTGGAAAAGCACCCGTTGACCCTCCGAAGACAAGTCCTGAGAGTAAATCAGAATACAACATTGGAAACATGAGCTTCAAAGGTGAGGAGGCTGACCGATTGATTGCTTTTAATGAACATTTAGATAATGACTTCTCAAACCTAGATTTGTTTCAAAAGACAGAGCAAATTGAAAAGTTTATAAACTCAAAGGGACACAAGAGCAGTGAAGCTATGAAAGCCTACAATGTAGACCCTGCTGTTAAAGACGTAAAAGCCCCTTCAATTGAAGATAGCTTTGAGAGTTCCTTTGGAGAGTCTTCGTTTGGGGGTTCTGACCCTTTTGCTGACGATCCTGATATTCAGCGCATGAGAGAAGAGGCTGCGGCACGTAATAACAAGAAGGGTAGACGAGGAAAGAAATTTAAGTCTGGTGGTGAAGTAATAAAGAACTACAAGAAAGGTGGTAAGGTCTTTAAGGCTCACAACATGTACAAAGATGGTAAGTCGGTGATGGCGAAGACCATGGCAGATCACTTACGTCTCAAGAAAAAGGGATACAGTCACAAAAAGGGCTAATCCTCTAACATAGTATAGAATTTCTGAATGAGCAATCGGGCTTTCTGCGTCAATGCGTAGCGAACTCGGTAGCTCATTTTACTTTCCTCATAAAAAAGATGCTCCTCATGGGTCATTTTACCTGGAGATAGCCTATCAAAGTGCTTATATACCAAGTCCCGATGCATGGCGGGGTAGATAAACAACTCCTTTACCTTTTTACTGCTTCTATTTAGCTGTTCAGCTACGTAATCAGCAGTCCAGAACTCCAAATCATAGCAAAAAAGCATAATCATTAGAAAAGTGTAGTTTATTTGGTGTTCATCACGCATGTACTTGAGTGATAAATCTAGGTTTTTAAGCCCATTACGCTCCCGATTGTATTCATAGGAGCGGAGTTTAGCGAATTCTCGCATCTTCTTCTTCTTACTCCTCTTAGACTTCATTAAATTCCTTATTTTTGATAAAAATACTAATTAAGATGACCAACATAGACCTTTTTCTACAAGAGTTCACCGATAAAGCTAAGGAAATACAGCAGTTATTGGATAAATACGGTCTTGAAGAAGAAATTACTATGGCTATTGGCGCTTCCCACACCGATTGGGACTTAGAAGAGCCGAAAGTACAAATCGCATTCACCTCAAACGCTCCTAATTTGGATGATTTTGATGAGTTGTTAGCTTTTATACAGCAAGCAACGGAAGATCATAACGCTCCAAAGGAGGGTACAATAGACTGGTGGATAGATAAGTTTGGTGACGACACACTAAATTAAAAATGAATTTAATACGTAAGATTGTGATCGGGCAAAACCCGAAGGATGCTATGGCATACTATATTGGTATGCGCGTAGGAGATAATAAAATAGTAGTAATTGAATTTAATGAAAGAGGATACTACAAAACTGGCGAGCGTAGCTACAACATCTTCATAGAACACCCGAAAGACGGGACTATGTTTTGGAAGGAAGTTGTAAATATGCCGTGTATAGTGGAGTACGACCTCAATTTTTAGTATGAGAGCATTAGGCATGTTTATTGTCCGACTTCCAAAGAAGTTTAAGGACACAATTTCTATTGCGGGGCAAGAGATGTACCTCGCTTCAAAGTTTGACGAATTTGGTAATCGCATTAATTATGCGGAAATAGTATCTACTCCTGCGCGCCACGAGGTGGGTGCTAACCCTGGAGATATACTGTACTTCCATCATCATGTGTGTGTGGAGAAAAGTCTACACCTAGAGGATGACCTATACATGGTAAGGTATGACCCGAATGGTGGATACGGCTCTCACGCCTATGCATATGAGACACCTAGTGGGGAGATACATATGTTATCGGATTGGGTTTTTGTGGAGCAACCTCAAAAGGTTACTGAAAAAATCGTTGAGGGCATTATTATTCTAGAAGAGGATAAGGACGCTGACCACGGATTCATTAGATATGCTAATAAAGAGTTGGCATACCTTGGTGCGAAGGTTGGTGATAAAGTTTATTTCTCACAGCACTCAGACTACGCCATGGAGGTGAAGGGTGAGACACTTTGGAGAATGAGAAACGATGACTTATTATACGTTCGCAATGCCTAGAAAAAAATTCACATCATTAGATGCTGCACAACGATTGATGGGGGCTATGGAGATAGCCATCAACAATATGATTGAAGAGGTGAAGAAACCCGTGGATGCTGAACTTTCAGGATCGGGGCGTAAAGCCGAACTACAATCTATAAAGCAAACGGCAACCGATGCACGTGAATTACTACAAGAGCGTCAGCGGTTAGAAGACATGATACGTTCCCTAAAAGACAGCGGAGGTATGGCGGAAGAGAACGACTTCTCTGGAGGGTTTGCGGAAAGATTTAGCAAGTAATGGCAGGACTAGTTGATATAGAGGACTACGAAGACCCCGTGGTAAATGTTTGCCCAAACGATACGAGTGGCGAGGTTATTGATATTTCAGGTCTTTGCATTCAACTTCCCAAAGTACCTAGCGATAAAGATATACTCTTTAATGAGTTCCCTAAAGAGGAGCAGTATTGGCGTAGAGAACCTATGCCGAAGGACTTGTTAAGTATACGTTCTATGGATGAGTGGGCTGAAGCACCACGAGAATTCCGAAATAAGTACACCCCATATGTTCAAAAGGAATTTACACGTAGACGTGAGGGGGTATGGTTTTATAACAATGGCGTTCCCACTTACTTGACGGGCAGACACTACATGATGCTTCAATGGAGCAAAATTGATATAGGTTACCCCTCATTCCTTGATTTTCAGCGTAAGCTATTTACTCACTTCTTAGCATGTGAGGTAGACCCCCGATCACTAGGGCAAATATATACCAAGTGTAGACGTTCGGGATATACCAATATGAGTGCATGTATTGAGGTAGATGAGGGTACGCAAGTGAAAGATAAGCTCCTAGGTATTATGTCTAAGACAGGTAAGGATGCCCAGGAGAATATATTCATGAAGAAGGTTGTGCCTATATTTAGAAGTTATCCATTCTTCTTTAAACCTATACAAGACGGTACAACGAATCCACGTATGGAACTTGCATTTCGTGAACCTTCCAAGCGTATTACCAAGAACAACAAGACTTCACATAAAGGGGAAGCATTAGATACTCTCATCAATTGGAAGAATACTACTGCTAACGCATACGATGGTGAGAAGCTCCATATGTTGTACCTTGACGAAGCAGGAAAGTGGGAGCGACCACTAGACATTCAAGACGTATGGCGTATACATAGAACGTGTTTGATAGTAGGTCGTAGAGTGATTGGAAAGGCATTAGTCGGTTCAACAGTAAACCCTTTAGACCGTGGCGGGTCTCAGTTTAAAAAGTTGTACTACAACTCTGACCCCTATGAAAGAAACTCCAACGGAAGAACAAAAAGCGGGTTATACAAAATTTTTATACCTGCATATGATGCGCTTGAGGGATTCTTTGATAAACACGGAAACCCTGTTATTGACGACCCGAAAAAACCCGTGGAAGGATTGGACGGAGAAGTTATAGACATAGGTGCAAAGACTTACCTCAACAATGAGCGTAAAGCACTAATGGGTGACCCCTACGAATTGAATGAGGTTATACGTCAGTTTCCATTCTCAGAAGATGAGGCATTCCGTGACTCTACAAAATCTTCTCATTTTAATATCGGTAAGATATACGAACAGATTTCTCATAACGAAGAGATATACCCATCCCCCGTGGTACGAGGTAATTTCATGTGGAAAGACGGGGTTCAAGACAGTGAAGTTGTGTGGTCTCCAGATAAAAATGGTAAATGGCGAGTTTCATGGCTTCCTCCTCAAGAAACAAGGAATAAAAAGATATCTAAGTACGGCAAGTACCATCCTGGAAATTCACTCGTAGGCGTAGGTGGAGTGGATAGTTATGATCTTGATAAAACAGTAGATGGACGTGGTTCTAAGGGAGCATGTCATTTCTATAACAAGTTTAACATGGAGCATCCGTCTAATATATTTATTGCAGAGTATGCAGAGAGACCACCGCTAGCTAGGATATTCTATGAAGATATATTGATGGCATCAGTATTCTACGGATATCCACTTTTAATAGAGAATAACAAGTACGGAATTGTACGTTATTTTGAAGCCAGAGGATATGATGAGTATGTGATGAACCGTCCCGAACACCTTACCCCTCCTGGGTCTGCGCAAAATTCAAAGACTAAAGGTATACCCTCAAACTCCAAAGATGTAATTCAAGCTCACGCTCAGGCTATTGAAGCTTATGTACACGAACATGTAGGTTTAAATAATGAAACAGGGAACTATGGAAGGATGTATTTCAACCGCACTTTAGAGGATTGGATTGGCTTTAATATTGATGACCGTACAAAGTTTGATATGACGATATCCGCAGGACTTGCATTATTAGCCTCACAGAAGGCTATTAAAGAAGTAAAGAAAACCGACCTAAGTGAAAAAGTCTTTTTTAGGAGATTCAAGCCTAGAGAGTTCTAAATAATTAGCTACCAGGTATTTAGTATATTTGCATAAAAGTGGGTTTACCAATATACTGAATATGTCAAGTACAAAGAACTACGGAAGCTTTCCAGACCCGTTAGCGTCATTTGTTGAAAAATCAGCTAAGTCTTACGGACTCAAGTACGCACGTGCTATCGTAGGTCAATGGGGTTCTTCAAATGAAACTAATTCTCTCTATGGTCGCAGGATGAAGGAATTCAACACGAATAGAGATTATGCGAATGGAACACAAGATACATCTAAATACAAGCAGGTACTTAACTCTCTAGACCCCAACAATGGGGATGGAACACTGCTAAACATTGATTGGTCTCCAGTACCCATTATTCCTAAGTTCGTAAAAATAGTAGTTAACAAGATTCTTTCAAGAGAACCTTATCCTAACCTTGAAGCCGTAGACCCACTATCGCTTACAGAGAAGGAGCGTAAGAAAGCTGAGATTCAAGCAGGTGTTGAGAACCGCGAGTTCTTCAATAAAATGAAGGAAGCGGGATTAAATCCAGGGATTGATGTAGATAAACTGCCCGATAGCCCTGAAGAAGCGGAGATATTCCTAGACACAAATATTAAGGTAGCCTCTGAAATAGCAGCACAAATAGCTACAAACCTAACCCTACAATGGAATGACTTCCCTGAGAAGACTTATCGTAGAGCGGTTGAGGACTTGGTAGCGGTAGGTATGGCAGTGGTTAAGCGTGATAACGACCCTAACTATGGTATATCTACTAAGTATGTAGATCCTGAATATTTCGTACACTCTCAAACTGAAGACGCTACAATGTCTGATTTGAAGTATGCGGGACATATACAAAGAATGACGATTGAGGAGCTAAAGCGTATATCTCGTAATGAGTATGAAGAAGAGACTTACGAGGAGATGGCACGTCAAGTAAAGAATCGTTACTCTAATGACCCTACAAGATTAGGCAATAGTCAGTATGACAAAACAATGAATAAGACAGTATTCGGATATGACGATTATGTCATTGAGGTACTAGATTTTGAGTTTATGTCTACAGATTGTTTATACTTTGAAGAGAAGCAATCGCGTTTTGGAAACGTTGGTTTCTACTACAAAGGTCAAGAAGAAGTACATCTACCTTCGGGTAGTGTATTTGAGCGCAAAGCTCATAAGATGGAACATGCTACAGTATATGGCGGTAAGCACATTGTAGGCACGAAGTATATCTTTGACTATGGTTTAAAGAAAAACTTACCTCGTAATGTTCATGATATCTCTAAGACACGAATGTCTTATAGTGTTATTGCAACAAATTTACGTAAGATGATGCCTAAGAGTATGGTTTCTAGTATCAAGCAGTACGCTGATATGATGCAACTCTCTCACTTAAAGCTACAGCAATCTATTGCTAAAGCAAAGCCCGATGGTCTTATCATTGATATTGAAGGATTAGAAAATGTTCAACTCGGAAGAGGTGGAGAACTTCAACCCTTAGAACTTCAAGATATCTACGAGCAAACGGGTGTGTTTTATTACCGCTCTAAAAATCCAGAGGGTGGATTCCAAAATCCTCCAATTCGTGAGATTGGAAATGCTATACGTAATATCCAAGAACTCATTGGACTATACAATCAATACCTCAACATGATTCGTGATACTACGGGTCTTAATGAAGTTGTTGATGGATCAACCCCTAAAGGTGACTCACTCGTAGGCGTTAGACAACAGGCAATCTCTGCCTCTAACAACGCTATATACGATATCACCTATGCATCACAAGTTCTCTACAAGAGAGTTTGCGAAGACATCGTAAAGTGTCTACAAGTGTTATCTCCAGAATCTATTTTATATAAGGTATACGAGAAGGCTGTAGGTGAAACCAATATGAGCATTTTGTCTTCATTTAAAGATTTACCCATGTATAACTTCGGTGTTCGTGTGGTAACAAACATGAACGATGAGGATAAAATTTATTTGGAGCAAAACATTCAGCAGTCTATCGCGCAAGGGGAACTTGATATTGAAGATGCAATGGCTATCCGTAGATTAAAAGATGTAGATCAAGCAGAGCGATTATTAGTTGTTAGACGTAAGAAGCGTATTAAGCAACGTCAGCAGATGGCTCAACAAAACTCTCAAATGCAAGCTCAAGCTAATCAACAAACGGCACAAGTAACAGCTCAGTTGGAAGCACAGAAGATGCAAATGGAAGCACAACTAGAAGCGCAGAAAACTCAAATTGAAGCACAGGCAAAAGCACAACTGCTAGAGGTTGAGTATGGATTTAAGATGGAGCTTGAAAAAATAAAGTCTCAAACCCGTGATACTAATCTTGAGCGTCAGTATGGATTCCAACAAAGTGCTGAAGACAAGAGAGAAAAAGCTAAAGATAGTCGTATAAAAAAGCAAGCGGTAGAACAGTCAAAATTAGTTTCTCAACGACAAGGAAAGCGTGGTGAGTTAACTGAAGAGCAAAGCGAAGACCTTCTTTCTCAACTATTTGATAATCAGTAAATTAGTACCTTTGTAATATGGCAAATAGCATAAACTTAGACGTAGCAACACGAGTAGATATCACCTGTAGAAGAGGCGATACTTTCAAACTTGAACTCACCTTTACAGACGAAGATGGTGATGCTTTAGACTTATCTTCTGGATACACTTGGAAAATGGACGTAAAGGAAACTGATACGTCTTCTGGAGATATTATTGCAGACAGTTCGTTTACTTACACTGGTAACTCTAGTGGGGTGCTAATAATCACAGCTACGTCAACTATTATGGAGGGTGTTAGCGGTGGTTTATACGTTTACGACTTACAGTCGGTAAATGGAGGCACAGTCACCACTTGGATTTATGGAGTGTTTAAAGTAAACGAAGACGTAAGTGAGTAATATAAAGATAACTACCAATTCTGGATCTAACATTAGTATAGCTGTAAAGCCTAGCACTAGTGTTTCTGTAAAACAAGGTTCTCAACCTGCTGTATCTATTAAAGGTGTTGTAGGTGCTGTACACGACTTAACTGGTACAGACTTCGGCTTCCTGTACAAGAGTGGTGATAATAAGATTTCCACGAGTGCTATAACCTACGATGTCAATAGTCAAAAGGTTACATTCCCCGGTGGTATAAGTCCACTAAGCATATACGACCAAAACGATTCACGAGGTACAAGCGGACAGATTTTATCGTCTACGGGTACAGCGTTGGATTGGATTAACCTCACGGAGATTCAAGGTGTTGATGGTACGGGTACAGCTAACTATGTAGCTAAGTGGACGGATGGTGATACTATCACTAACTCTACTATCTATGATGACGGCACTAATGTAGGTATAGGTACAACAAGTCCATCATCTGCATTAGACGTAGCTGGAAACATTAGGGTATCTGGAGATATAGTAGATGCCAATAATGGAGAAAGAATTCAGATAGGAGAAAACGACATAAGAGCCGAACATAAGCATTTATCTGCTGAATTTGGATTATGGGCGAGATCGTCAACATTATCATCTAGACTTATGGGCATTGATGGTAATACTACGTATATGGGGCTTTTTACTAATGGTAGCGAAAAGTTACGCATTACTCAAACAGGTAACGTAGGTATTGGTACTACATCTCCAAGTGAAAAGTTACACGTAGTTGGTGATGTAAAAATTGAGGGACTAAACCCTGCAATTTACTTAAATGATACTAATGGTGCTGATTGGAATATTGAGTTAGAAGATAACCACTTAAGGTTTAAAGTTGATTCAACCGAATACATAAGATTCCAAAACGGAGGTAACGTTGGTATTGGAACTGCTAGTCCTTCATACAAACTAGATATATCGGGTACGGCTAGGGTGAATTCAAAGTTGTTGCTAGACAGTGCTGATTATAATCAACACCTTAGTCTAAGAAGAGGTATATACGGTATGGATTTTATTCTAACCGGCAATAGATTAGATGTATCACCTACCGCCTCAACAACTGAGCTAAAAGTTTTAGCTAAAATTAGAACAACAAGTGATTTACTTGTAGACGGTAATGTTCAATTTTCTGCATACGGAGCTGGTTTCTTAAAGACAAATGCTAGTGGTGTGGTAAGTGTGGACACAAGTACATACGCAACACAGACTTATGTTACAGATGCTGTTGCAGACCTTGTAGACTCAGCTCCTGGTACACTAGATACGCTTAATGAGCTTGCGGCAGCACTTGGTGATGATCCTAACTTTGCAACCACTGTAACTAACAGTATTGCTACTAAGCTTCCATTAGCGGGTGGTACGTTGACGGGTAAGCTTACCATCAACTCTAACGATTTTGATACTCACTTAGTTTTACAAAGAGGTGCAGACAACTTAAGCATATCACCTTCAGGGGGACAATTTCTTGTAGAAGGAGGATTATCTCCTTGGGGTAATGTTAGCGAAAACCTAGGTAGATCTGATAAATACTGGCAACAAGCTTATGTGTATTCTATTCAAAGCGGTGAGCATCTTCAGTTTAAAAGCAACGGTGATAACGAAAGAATGCGCATTACCAGCACAGGTAATGTTGTTATTAACAGAACAACTCCGTATGCAATTGGAGGTACAGCTAAGCTTTCTGTAGAAGGACTCTTTACAATTGGAGCTGGTACAACAGATTTAGTTTACTTTAGAAAGTTTGGTGCAGGAAAACTTCAAATTCAAACTTATGATAATGGTAATGTTGGAGAGTTACAATTACAGCCGTATGGTGGCAATGTAGGTATTGGTACGACTAGCCCAAGTTATAAGTTAGAAGTTGCTGGAACGTTTAGAGCTTCTGGTAATTCTTCCATTGGTGGTAACTTTGGTATTGGAACTACTACTCCTCAAAGATCACTTGAGGTAGCTGGATTAATGAGAATCTCAGATCCTATAGAATGGGGCTGGGGTGGTGTTAGAGTTGTCGGAAGCACTACAACAAATGACTTTAGAATACAAACCTGGAATGGCTCGTCTTCTGAAGATAGATTGATTGTTGATGGTTCAGGAAAAGTAGGTATAGGTACAACTAGTCCAGAAGAAGCACTTCACATCCACCAACCGGGATCAGATACCAGAATTCAAATCATAACTGATCCGACCCGTAGCTCTACCATATTCTTTGGTGATACAGACGATAGAAACGTAGGTGCATTAGCATACGATAACAACGGAGACTTTATGACCTTTGTAGTTAATGCTGCTGAGCGTATGCGCATTACCTCTTCTGGTAACGTAGGTATTAATACTACTACACCAGTCAATAGATTAGATGTAGCAGGAGCAGCATCTGTAACACTTTTGAAAGTTGGATCTAGTGCATCTGGTGAAGGGATTATTAGACACACTGCTAACGGTAACGGTATTGGAATTGTAACCGGAACTGCAGACAGTACGGGTATAGGGTTATTTGTTGCACACCCAAATAACAGTAGAAACGTTGGTATTGGTACTACTAGTCCTTCAACTAGGCTAGAGGTGTCTTCATCTGGAGCAGAAGGTCTTTTAATCTCAAAAGATACAGGCAATCCTTCAAATTCCGGTAGATTGTTTTTTGAAACAGATACTGTTTCTGAGGGCTTTAGTCTTCTTAATTCAAATGGATTGTTTACCATTAGGTCTCAAGCCCAAGCTGGAGTAACCTCTGGTAATACTAGCGTTGCTATAGATGGCTCAGGAAACGTAGGTATTGGAACTACTAGTCCAAGCACTAAACTTCATATAACAGACACTACTACCCCTTACCAGCTGAGTATTCAATCAGATACTACCACAAAATGGAGGTTAGGGGTAGGAACTGCTGGATATTACCAAGACACTTTTATATTAAATAGCAGTTTATCTGGCGATGTTTTATTGTTTAATACTGCAGGTCTTACTATAAGGAAAGAAATAAAAGTAGACTTCTCAGATAACAGTGCAACATTGTCTTCAGGAGGATCAGGCTTGAGATTAGCAAACACAGATACTACAGTAAACAACATCTCAGCTATTGATTTCCCACAAACCTCTGGAGGTGCAGGGTTCTCAAGAATTGGTGTTATTTACAAAGACAGAACATCATCTTCTGAAGATCAAGATATGTTCTTTAGAACTATTGGAAGCGGTTCATCCTCTGAGGTAATGAGATTGACTTCTGATGGTAATGTAGCAATTAACTCTACTATAACTTCTGGTTATAGATTATACGTTAATGGAAGTACTTGGATTAACGGTGGGACAAATTTTACAGATGGCGTAAGCATATTTAGAACTGAATCAGGTGCAGCTGAAGTAATGAGAATTGCTTCTAACGGTAACGTGGGTATTGGAACTACTGGACCAACTGAAAAGTTATTTGTATCTGGAAACATTAAGTCTTCTCAAAACATAATAGCTACAGGTCACCTAGAAGCTAATCAGTTATATGTGGCTGATAAGATTTTACACAGTGGAGATACAGATACTTATGTAGGGTTTGAAAGTAATAGAATCAAGTTATTTACAGGTGGATCTCAACGTATTGAAATAGATAACAATGGTGGGGTAAAAATAGGAAACTCAGCAAATAGTACTTATGGGTTAAGATTCCAAAGAGAAACTGGTGGTATTCCACAAGATTCACATTTCTACTCTCCAGGCAATAATTCACCATCTGCATTCTTTATTGAAGGTGGTTATTGGACAGGAGAAGCTTCAGGGCAAGTAACAGCTGCAAACAATGGATACGCTTATTACGAACGTTACTTTGGTAATGGAGTAAATACTAGCTATAAGCATCTAGGGTTTGTTAATCAATCCGCATCTGCATTTACAGGAGCAGACTTAGTTCCTTCTATAACAATGCTTTCTAACGGCAACGTAGGTATTGGAACTACAAGTCCTAGTGAAAAGCTAGATGTACTAGGTAATATAGAATTAGGAGACGGTGGTACGGGCGCTTCTTTAAAATATAATTCCACAAACAGAGGAACTATATTTGTTAATGGCTCTGAAATAATGAGGCTGGAAGCTGCGGGCAACGTAGGTATTGGTACTACTAGTCCACTTGGTAAATTACAAATAAATGAATACACGGTTGCATCACAAGGGAATCAAAATGTTCATGGCGAATTAAATGTTTTTGCAAATAGCGGCACTGAATCTTTATTTTTAGGTATAAAAAACGCTGCATATCCAAACAGAGGTTGGGCATTTAATCCTGTCACTTCTGGAGTAAATTCTGATTTACAAATCAAAGAACACGGAGCCTCAGGTGTAAGAATGACAATTAAAACTGGCGGCAGTGTAGGTATTGGGACTACAAATCCTAGCAGGAAATTAGATGTAGAGGGTAGTATTAGATTTTCAAGTCATTCAAACCAATCTGTAAATGGTTATGGAGAAATCTACACAACTTATTCTTACGGAAAAGGTCAAATATTTATAGCTCCTGAAGCAGTAACAAATCCGACTAATTTTCATCCTAACGGAGGAGTTACAATAGGAACAGCTAGTATATCACCTCCAGCAAATGGATTAATTGTAAGCGGAAAAGTAGGTATCGGAACTGATAGTCCAGCACATAAGCTTGATGTCGCAGGAGATGTTAGATTCACTGACAGGCTTATTGTAGGTGTTACTTCCGTAGATTACGGAACACTCACAGTATATTCTGCAAATGCAGAGAGACCTCTTGGGATAAGGAGAAATGGCGGAGCAGGTGATCTTATTAGGTTTAATGTTGACTCTAATATACAGGGAACAGTATCTTCTAACGGTTCAGGTTTAAGCTTAAACGCTGGATCATCTCAAAACTACACTCAGTTATTTTTAGATGATAATGGCACTAATGTAGGTATTGGTACTACCTCCCCATCTACCAAACTAGAAGTAATTAGTGCAGCTAACGAAGAAGGCATTGCAATAAAAGACACAGGAGGTAATTATAAATACAAAGTACGACAATTTGGAGGTAATGCCTATTCAACTTTTTGGAATGCATCAAACAGTGAAACTGTTAAAATAACGTCCGGTGGTAGTAGCTACTTCAACGGAGGTAACGTAGGTATTGGGACTACTAGTCCGTCCTATCCTTTAGAAGTTGCTGGAACTAGTACACTTTCTTTTGCGTACCAACGTACTGGAGTAGCAGCTAAAAAATGGGGATTCCATTCTGATAATAGTAATACTTACTGGCAGAATTTAACAGATAATATTTTAGCGTTTACGTTGTCAAATGCTGGCAACGTTGGTATCGGAACTACTAATCCTACTAGACCATTAAGTGTTTACAGAAGCACAGCAGGCTCAGCAGCAAACTTCATCCATTATACAGACGCTACAGCATTTGCAGGATTGTATATTAATGTTGATAATGTCAACAATATAGTAGATCTAAACGCTAGTGGAGATACAGCTGCAACAATGGCATTCCAAACTGGGAATGCTGAGAGAATGCGTATTAGTGTAGCAGGAAACGTAGGTATAGGGACTACTAGTCCAGGTTATAAACTTGATGTAAATGGCGAAGCACGAGCAGATGCCTATAGGATTGATTTATCAGCTACAACACAAAGAGCTTTATCTTCCACGGGTACAGATAGTTTGCAAGTAGGAGACGCAGGCGTTAACGATATAAGATTTAAAAATGCTTCAGGTGCTTCATTTATACTTAATTCTTTAGGTAATGTAGGTATTGGTACTACATCACCTTCAGCAAATTTAGAAGTTGACGGAAGTTTTATCTCATCAGAGATATTAGTTACCCCAGTTGTAAACCAAACATTTACACGAGGTTTAGGAGATACACACAGTCAGATTTACATAAACCCAATAAGAGGTAATAGGTCTCTTTCTATAACCACAGAGCAAATTGCTCAAGGTGAAGACATTGATGGAACTGTATTAGATTCGTTCTACACAAACACAGGAGCAGGAAATGACCTTCTGTTTAGAAATGGTGGAACCAACACTATGATAATAAAAGCCAACAACAAAGTTGGTATTGGAACTCTAAATCCAGGATATAATTTACAAGTTGTAGGAGATGCTTCTGTTTCTACTTGGCTTTACGTTAATAACATTTATCCAACATCTTCTACTAATGATATACTAATTAATACTGGTGCTGGTAGAACTATAACTCTAAATCCAACAAGTACTGGTAAGACTGTTATACCAAATGGTAATGTAGGTATTGGTACTACTAGTCCTGCTTATAAGTTAGATGTTATAGGTACTGTTAGATTAAAGAGTATCGCAGCAGAGATTACTGTAGACAATGCAACTTATAGTCAGCTGTCATATGGAACATCTAACTACTTCAGAGCTGCCGGTTCTGAAGCTACAATCAACGGTCCTGTCGTTAAATTTCTAATAGGAGGTACAGAAAAAGCTAGAGTTAATAGTAATGGCAGGGTAGGTATTGGTACTACTAGTCCTTCTGAAAAACTACACGTTTATAATGCAGGTAATTCGTTTATAAAAATTGACTCTGACGCTACATCTCCATATATGGCTGGAGTTGAGTTTGTAAGAAGTTCAGTTAATGGAGGTCGTATTTACAATGATGGTGGAGCGGTTCAAGTAAAGCTAGAAAGTTACTTTGGGTATGATTCAGCAAACCCAACACGTGGAGGCTTTATGTTTAAGACAGCCCCGGTAACTTCAGGAACTTTAGTTGATGCTGTTAGAATAGATGCTAGAGGCTATGTAGGTATTGGAACATCAACTCCTTCTAGTATATTAGAGATTTCAGATAATACTCCAATATTAAAGATTACAGATAATCGCAATCTAAATGTTGGAGATTGGGACAATGTATCTTTGGGAGCATTGCAATTTGCTACATCAGATACAACCTCACCTGGAGCTAGAGCATTAGCAGAGATTGAAGCTTATAGTGGAGTAGATGCAGCATCTGGACCAGAGGCAGAGTTGAGATTTAAAACATCCTATATTAGCGACTCAGCTCCAATAAACAGAATGGTTATTGACTCTCAGGGGCGTGTAGGTATTGGTACTACTAATCCAATTCAAAAACTACAAGTAGCAGGATCAGCATATGTAAACGGAGGTACTCTATTCTTAGATACTAACCAGTTCCTAATGTGGGGGAACAGTAATCAAGGTATCAAAGCTGTTAGTGATGGAAGTATGTCATTCCGTACTGGAGGTAGTGAAACTGTTACTATGGAAGCCTCCGGTAGAGTTGGGATTGGTACTACTAGTCCTACTACAAAGCTTGAAGTCAGTGGAGATATAACTGTAAAAAATGCAAATGGCTCAAATCCTGCAGACGCTGGTAGCCTTTACTTTAACGAATCTGGAAGCACTTGGGGTACTGACTATTATGGTTTTAGAATAAACCTACAGGGGGCAAATAATCAATTAAATTTTCAATCTTCAAATACCACTACGGTTGTAGACATTCTTAGCCTTGCAAGAGATACGGGCAACGTTGGTATAGGAACTACTAGTCCTTCTCAGAAACTCACCGTTGCAGGTAATGCAACAGTAACTGGGGTTATTTATACCAATATAGTTCAAACTCTAAACGGAACCAGTATTGATTTTAGGCATCAAGATGCATCTACAATTATGCGTGTTGATACTGCTAATGCAAGAGTAGGGATCGGGACTACTAGTCCAGAAACTAAATTACACGTTGCAGGCGGTGATGTTTTAATAAGCAATGGTCAATACTATAGTATAGAATCATCAACAGGGGCTAACTATAAAGTAGCTGGACTTACTACTGGTAATGTTGTAGCGGTTGGCGCTATTGATTATACTTCTGCGGGAACAATTTTTGCTGGTGGAGATAATGTAAGGATTACAACAGGGGGGATTACGGGTTCATCTAGACTTTACATTAATTCCTCAGGTAACGTTGGTATTGGGACTACCACGCCACAGCGTACGTTGGATGTAAAACTAGCAAATTCAACAGCAATAGGTGCAAGTATTGCAGGTCAGTTATCAGTTGGAAACTACCAAGGTTTACACTTCGGGTATAGTGAACCTGCTAACAATCTGTATAGAAAATCAGCAATTGTATTTGAGCGTACCGATTTGACGTCAAATAACGCTCAAGGAAAAGTGCATATATTAAACGGACCTCAAGCAGGGGCTGCAAGTGCTACGTTAGCAGACGCTAAGTTAACTATCGCTGAAAACGGAAACGTAGGTATTGGTACTACGAGTCCTTCTACTAAGCTTCATATTGCTGGCGGAACGGATGCGGCAGTAATACGATTAGAGAATACATCAACAGCATTAAGCGCAGGGGACACATTAGGTGCTATTCAGTTTTACAATAATGACTCTACAGATAATAGTCCAAACATAGCATCAAGCATATATGCTGTAGCTGGACCATCAGGAGGAAGTGGGCAGCTTAGGTTTAGGACAAAAGAATCTGGAGTTGAGGGTGGTTCTGCAACGGATACAATGACTCTTACTAATGGAGGCAACGTTGGTATTGGTACAACTAATCCTTCTGAAATATTACACATCATAGGCACTACAAACACACGTGCCATCATTGAGACTCAAGTAAACGGAGGTTCTTCTGCATTGAGATTAGATGCTAATCCAAACTATTGGGAAATTAAAAACTATGGCGCAAGTGCTAATTTAGGAATAACAAGAGGTACTAGCGAGCTTTTAACTGTAGATAATACAGGCAATGTCGGGATCGGGACGACTAGTCCTAGCCAGAAGCTTCATGTAGCAGGTAATGCAACAGTAACTGGGGTTATTTATACCAATATAGTTCAAACTCTAAGCGGAACCAGTATTGATTTTAGGCATCAAGATGCATCTACAATTATGCGTGTTGATACTGCTAATGCAAGAGTAGGGATTGGTACTACTAGTCCTGCATATCAGTTGGAAGTTAGCGGAAACGCTGCTCTTTCTTTAGGTGCAGATAGGTATTTAAGAATAGGTAGTTCTACTAATTATTGGTGGGATTTACAATCTGTTTCAAATGATTTTACTTTAAAAGAAGCTGGTTCTAATACAAGGTTAATTGTTAAAGCAGGCGGCAACGTTGGTATTGGTACAACTAGTCCAGACTTTAAGCTAGATGTTGCGGGTGATATAGGTATGGATGGAAAGCTGTACCATAATGGAGATCACAACACCTATATTGGTTTTGATGGTGACATACAAACATTTAGAACTGGTGGTGTTGATAGAATGACTATTACAAACGCTGGTATTGGTATAGGAACAACATCACCTTCTGCCCCATTGCATATAAATAAATCTGTGTATGGTCAAGAAGATTCCGAAAACTTCTTTAGAATAAAATTAGAAGACGTAGGCGGTGTGCACAACGATGTAGGTATAGGGCAAAAAGAGATTGGATCTTTAGGCTTTAATGTAACTGCTGGAAAATATTTTTCGTTTAATAATGGTACATCTGGTGAAATTGTAAGATTCAACGGTACTGGAGTAGGTATTGGAACTACTAGTCCTACTACTAAACTTCACGTTGTTGGTATAGCCCACATACAGGAAAGCGGTAATAGTGTTTTCTACGGAGGAAATTATGTTAGATTATTTAATGATCAGAATTTTAACATCAGGAACACAGGTGGATCTACTATTGCAAACATATCTTTAAATGGTAACACGTATTTTAACGGTGGAAACGTAGGTATTGGGACTACTGCTCCTGCCTCAAAGCTAGATGTTAATGGTGATATAGCCGTTAAAGGTACATCTGTATTTAATCTTAATAGCGCTGCTTTAACCATAGGAGACATAGCAGGTACTGATTCCGTAACAAACTTAACGCTTACTACAGCTGGTGGAAGCACTGAAGTATTCTTAGATGATAGTGGTAATGT
>Ga0208303_1000162_pt1 | contig 27613 bp, 41 predicted proteins | sample CB_VirMetaG_2_FD_184537 | JGI IMG/M metagenome (GOLD analysis project Ga0208303, IMG submission 184537) | Freshwater to marine saline gradient viral communities from Chesapeake Bay - CB_1504_2 Viral MetaG (SPAdes) (version 4) | ecosystem: Environmental > Aquatic > Marine > Coastal | place: USA... | reverse complement strand
ACGTATTACATTATCCCGTAAAGAGTCATCACCTTATACTAATTCTTTAATATGCATTAATAAAGTTTGGGCTGCAAAACCAACAGTACCTATGGGGCAACCAAAATTAATGAATAAAGGAGGATTTGCTATGTGGTTTGATGCTACATTTGTAGTTACATTTGGTAATATAGCAGATGCTGGGACTTCTAAGATTAAAGCAATCAAAGATGGTAAACAAGTAGAATTTGCTAAACGTACTAATATCCAGATTGATAAAAATCATATTAATGGCGTTCAAACTCGAGGTAGAATTATTATGACTCCACATGGATTTATTGAGGATTCTGATAAAGCCTTAAAAAACTATAAAGATTCTCACGTAGAAGAATGGAAATCCATTTTAGGTGGAGAAAATTTTAACATTATTGAGGAAGAATCTTCTGAGATAAATGTTGATGTATTTACAAACGAACCCGAATAAAACATGAACAATAAAGATTTATTGAAGCTTTTGAATAACGTTCAAGAGCAAGGGGATGATACTCCTAAACAACGAAGAGTACTTCTAATAGATGCCTTAAATTTATTCTTTAGAAATTTCGCAGTAATTAATGCAGTGAATGAAAAAGGAATTCATATAGGAGGATTAGGTGGTTTTTTTCGCTCTTTAGGAGCTATGATTAAACAAATAGAACCTACAGAAGTATATATAGTATGGGATGGAGTAGGATCTTCAAATAATAGAAAAAATATTATCCCTGAATATAAATCTGAAAGGAATATTTCTAGGATAACTAACTGGGAGGCTTTTGATTCTCATGAAGAAGAAGATGATTCTAAAATTGACCAACTTGTAAGAATCATTCAATACATTAAAACCCTCCCAGTTAGGTCCTTATCTATTGATAAAGTAGAAGCAGATGATATTATAGCGTATCTAAGTAATACTTTACCAACAAATCCAAATGATAGAGTTTTTATAGTATCTAGCGATAAAGATTATTTACAGTTAGTTAATGAACAAGTTATAGTTTATTCTCCAATAGTAAAAAAATATTATACAAAGAATGCTGTAGAAGAACAGTTTGGAATATTACCTCATAATTTTATTCTATATAAAGTCCTTATGGGAGATAATTCCGATAAAATCCCCGGTGTTAAAGGTTTAGGGGAGAAAAAATTATATAAATTATTTCCTGAACTTAAGGGTGATAAAATAGAATTAAATGATATTTTAAGAATTAGTGAAAATAAACTAAAGGAACATATCATATATGCTAGAATCTTAAATGACCCTAATTCTTTAAAAAAACGTTATAAAGTAATGGATCTTCAAAATCCAATGATAGATGAATCAGATAAACAATACATAGAAGAATATTTAACAACCTATACTCCACAATATCAACCACAAGAGTTTATTAAAATGTATGAACAAGATAGATTAGGAAATTTAATCAGAAATGTTAATGTATGGCTAAAAGAATGTTTTGAAAATTTAAAATAAATATTAACCTAAAAAATAAGTTATGACATTACAAAGTATAGACCAATACGGGCCTCAGTTCCAAATAAAAGTTATATCCTCCTTACTCACTCATAAAGATTTTCTTATAAACATCCATGATATTTTAGATGAAAATGATTTTGGTAGTGATGCTAACAAATGGATTATAAAAAATATATTAAGTTATTACGCAAAATACCATACTGTTCCAAGTATGGATATTTTAAAAGTAGAACTTAAAAAAATTAAAAATGAAGTTTTACAAATTTCAATTAAAGAACAATTAAGATCAGCTTATAAATCCTCTGATGATGATCTTGAATATGTTAAAGAAGAATTTTCTACTTTTTGTAAAAACCAACAACTAAAAAAAGCACTACTCAACTCAGTAGATCTACTCCAAGCTGGTGATTATGATTCAATTAAATTAATGATTGAAGGCGCGTTAAAAGCAGGACAAGATAAAAACATCGGACATGAATACAATAAAGATATTGAGTCAAGATATCGTGGAGATAGTAGAGTAACTATTTCTACCCCTTGGCCTGAAGTAAATGATATCACCCAAGGTGGTTTGGGAAATGGGGATTTTGGTCTCATATTTGGTAATCCCGGAGGTGGTAAGTCTTGGAGTTTAGTAGCCTTAGGAGGATATGCTGTAAAAATGGGATATAATGTTGCCCACTACACCCTAGAGTTAGGTGAGGATTATGTTGGAAGGAGATATGACTCTTTTTTCACACAAATCCCCGTAAACAAAATTTTAGAAAATCGTGAAAAAGTTGAACACGCTGTAGAAACTTTAGAAGGAGAATTAGTTATTAAAGAATTCCCAACAGGTCGTGCTTCTATATCTACAATAGAAGCTCATATTCAAAAACTTATATCACTTGGTATTAAACCCGATCTTGTAATTATAGATTATGTTGATCTTTTAAAATCAAAAAGAAATTCCACTGATCGTAAATTTGAGATTGATGATATTTATACTAGTACTAAGGGACTTGCTCGAGAACTTAATATACCTATTTGGAGTGTATCTCAAGTAAATAGAGCAGGCTCAAAAGATGATATAATTGAGGGGGATAAGGCCGCAGGATCATACGATAAAATGATGATCACAGATATCGCAATCTCACTCTCTAGGAAGAAAGAAGATAAAGTAAATAATACAGGAAGATTCCACATAATGAAGAACCGTTATGGGATGGATGGTATTACATACCAAATGAGTGCCGATACATCAACCGGTCATTTTAAAATCCTTTCAGAATATGATGAGGATTCTTCACCTTCTCCTACACAAGGTTCATCTAATTCTCTTAATATCGATAAGTTTGATAAAGAACATTTATCAAAAGCATTTTTTGAATTAAATGTATAATATATAAACAATAAAATTAATATAATAAATCAATGGCAATTACAGAATACCGTCCACATTACAAACCTTTTGAATATCAACTCGCATTTGATTTTTTTAAAGATCAGCATAGAGTACATTGGTTAGCTGATGAAGTTCCACTTTCCTCTGACTTAAATGATTGGAAACTTAAATTAAGCGAATCAGAAAAAAACTTAATCGGGAATATCTTAAAATCATTTGCTCAAACTGAAACGTATGTAAACGATTATTGGTCTACAAAAGTAGCAGTATGGTTCCCTAAGCATGAAATTAAAGCTATGGCGTGTGTATTCGCTGATTTTGAATCAATACATGCTGAGGCTTATGCTCGTTTAAATGAAGAATTAGGTTTAGATGACTTTAAAGCATTTATGGAAGATGCTGAAGCAAAAGCAAAGATCGATCGTTTAACAGAACTACCTGGAGACACATTACGTGAACAAGCATTATCTTTAGCAGTATTTTCAGCATTTACAGAAGGTGTAAATTTATTCTCATCATTTGCTATCTTAATGTCTTTCCAATTGCGAAATATGATGAAAGGAACAGGACAAATTGTAGAATATAGTGTTAGAGATGAATCTTTACATTCAAAAGCAGGATGTTGGCTCTTCAGAACAATGATGGAAGAAATGCCAGAATTGAATGACAGGGGAATGGAAGATGCTATATATGAAGCATGTGAAATTTCAGTTAAATTAGAGTTTGATTTTATAGATGCGGCCTTTGAAATGGGTAATGTTGAAGGTTTAAACCAAGATCAATTAAAGAACTTTATTAAAGAAAGAGCAAATCAAAAATTAATTGAGTTAGGTTATAATCCTTTATATAATGATATTGATCCAAATCTATTAAAATCAATGGAATGGTTCGGACATTTAACAAGTGGTAAAACACATCAAGATTTCTTTGCAGGAAGAGTAACAGATTATTCAAAATCAACCGCTGATTGGAGCGATTTATAAAAACAACAAATGAGCAAATTAAACGTAGACACAAGTAAATGGGTGAAAGGGAAAGACTATCCTGAATGGATGGATGAAATTGGAACTTCTATCATCTCACAAGGATACCTATTACCAGAAGAAAATGTATTTAAAGCATTTAACAGAGTATCAAAAGCAGCAGGACGTAGATTAAAACGTAAAGATTTAATACCATTCTTTGCAGAAGCAATGGAAAAAAATTGGTTATGTTTAGCATCTCCTGTACTTTCAAATTTAGGTACAGAACGTGGTATGCCAATTTCATGTTTTGGAATTGACACAGACGATTCAATTGAAGGAATTGCATTAGCAAACTCAGAACTAATGCGCTTATCATCTCAAGGTGGTGGTGTAGGTATTGGTGTATCTCGAATTAGAGGTAGAGGTAAAGAAATTGCAGGTAATGGTGTATCTGAAGGTGTAGTTCCGTGGGCTAAAATTTACGACTCAACAATATTAGCAACAAACCAAGGTTCAGTTAGAAGAGGTGCAGCATCTGTTAATTTACATATTAACCACCCAGATATTGAGGAATTTTTGATGATTCGACGACCAAAGGGAGATGTTAACAGACAATGTTTGAATCTACATCAATGTGTAGTTATTGATGATGATTTCATGAATAAATTAGAGGATAAAGAACCACGTGCTTTACGTTTGTGGGGAGAAATTCTTAAAACACGTTTAGAAACAGGTGAGCCTTACATTATGTTTGAAGATAATGTAAATAATAATAATCCTCAAGCATATAAAAACAATAATTTGCATGTTTCGATGACAAATATTTGTTCTGAAATTTCACTTTATACAGATCCACTTCATTCATTCATTTGTTGTTTATCATCATTGAATGTGGCGCGTTGGGATGAATGGAAAGATTATAAATTCGAAAATGGTATGACTTTACCTGAATTAACTTGTTGGTTTTTGGAGGGTGTACTACAAGAATTTATCGACAGATCTAAAAACGTTAAATTCATGGAAAACACCTACCGCTCAGCAGTTAAAGGTAGAGCAATTGGTATAGGTGTTTTAGGTTGGCATACCTTTCTACAAGAAAAAGATATCCCATTTGCAGGTTTACAAGCAAATTCCTATACTCGAATTATGTCTCAATTCATTGAGAAAGAAACATTAAAAGCATCACGTGATCAAGCAGAATTATATGGTGAACCTGAATGGTGTAAAGGTACAGGTTTAAGACACACCCACCATCAAGCAATAGCACCCACAGTATCAAATGCAAATATCTCAGGGGGTGTTTCCCCTTCAATTGAACCAATCCCCGCAAATGTATTTAACTTAAAAACAGCTAAAGGTACATTTATTAAGAAAAACCCAACATTAGAACGTTTACTTGAATCAAAAGGATATAATATTGATAGTATTTGGGAACAAATTGCAAAAGATAAAGGTTCTGTAATGGGGTTACCTGATCATATCTTATCTGCGGATGAAAAAGAAGTATTCTTGACGTTCAAAGAAATTAATCCATATGAGATTGTTCGTCAAAATGGAATTAGACAAAAACATATTGACCAAGCTATTTCATTAAATCTAACATTCGATCCTTCAGACCCACCCAAATATATAAGTGAAGTACATAAATTAGCTTGGAAAGAAGGTATTAAAACATTATATTACATGCGTTCAGAAAGTATTTTGAGAGGAGATAATCTCCAACGTACTGCTGATTGTGTTTCTTGTGAGGGTTAATATGTTTTCAATAATGTTTTTATAATAAAACTAATATATCCTAATATACAAGTTTAAGGTTAATGGGTTTCCATTAACCTTTTTGTATTTATAATAAAACGTTTCACCTAATAGTTTCCCTGATGAATTTTATTAAAAACAAAATTATGGCATTTAGAGATATATTTAAAGACAGTAATGACCTAAACGAAAAAAATATTGTTGGGTTTGCTTCATTCGCTGTAATGGTGCTTTTTGCTGCCGCAGACGTAATTACAGGTATTTTAGGTAAAGAATTAGTAATTACCGATACTGTATTTAACTCTTTTGTGATCATCACATTGGGTTCATTTGGTATTGATGGTATTACAAAAATATTTACGAAAAAAGGAGAATAATTATGTTACTAAAGGTTGGCTCAAAAGGTAAAGAAGTAAAAGAATTGCAAGAGTTTTTAAACATAGGTGCTGATGGCATCTTTGGTAAGGGAACTGAAGCTTCTGTTAAAAAATGGCAATCCGAAAATGGTTTAACGGCTGATGGTATTGTAGGTCCTGCTACATGGGATGCAATGGGGTTAGCTACTACAGATGCTTCTGAAAAAGTTTATACAACAGATAACGGTTTAATAATTCATAGACACTTCCTTCCAGTAGGTGAATATAAACAAGGTCCGATCAATGCTGAATGGTTATTCTTACACCACACAGCAGGTTGGCACAACCCATACAAAACAATTGATAACTGGGCTAATGATTCAAGAGGTGCAGTAGCTACAGAATTCGTATTAGGAGGTCCTTCTGTAAAAGGAAACGATGATAAGTACGATGGAGAAATGGTACAGGCATTCCCACATGGAGATTATGGTTGGCATTTAGGTAAAAATGGTTCCCAAAAAATGCATATAAATTCAGTTGGTATTGAAGTATGTAATTTTGGTTATGTTGTAAATGGTAAAACCTATGCAGGTACTACAGTCGCAGATTCACAGATTGTAGAATTATCAAAAGAATTTAGAGGACACAAATTATGGCATCGTTACTCAGATGCTCAAATTGAAGCTTTACATAAATGGATTTTATGGATTGCTGAAAGAGATAGCATTGATGTTAGAGCGGGTTTACCTGCTTTAATTAAAGAAAAAGGTGCTGATGCTTTCGAATTTAACGAAGATGCTTATTACGGAAGAGTAAAAGGCCTTTGGACTCACACTAACATAAGAAAAGATAAAGTAGATATGTTCCCACAACAAGAGTTGATGGATATGTTAGTAAATTTGTAATGAAAGAGTTAGAAGATATTTATAAAACAGAAGAATTTAAATCATTATCTTGGAAACAAAGATTATGGATTCGTATTAAAATCGCTTTTATACAAACTATACCCCTACACTAAAGATGATCAAATCAACATTCATGAAAGTAACAGTAGCTGGAGCAGCATCAATAGGATTTATTTGTTCCTATTTTATGGATTTAACAATGGCAAACGTAGAACAATATCTAGCGGTGGCTGCTGTACTTCTATTAGATGGGTTTTTTGGTGTAATAGCCGGTATCAAAAGGGAAGGATTTAAAACATATAAAGCCCTTAAAGTATTAAAATCATTAGCAACCTGGGAAATAATCCTTACAGCTCTATTAATGATTGAAAAAGGTTTTGCTGGTACAAGTTGGTTAAGTGAAACCGTTATTACCCCATTTATAGTATTCCAACTTATGTCAGCTCTTAAAAATGCTTCTATGGCAGGTTTTATCAAAAATGAGTTATTAAACATTATTTTAGATAAAATCGATAAACATAAAGGCGAAAGATCATGAAAAATTGGACCTCAATTAGAGCTGTATACCTTCTAATGTCATTAGTATTATTAGGTGGTTTAATTTATACAAACTGGTGGGTTGTATTATTTGTAATTGTTATGCTTAATGTTGGCGTTTGGACCAAGTTTTGTCCCTCAAAATGGGTCTTTGAAAAACTCGGCTTTAAAAAATGTCAGCTTTAGAAGGTATATCAATAAGATCTAAAATAGCTCTTGCTTTAGCAGGGGCTATTATGTTTATCTTTTTTGCAGTACAAACTTGCATTGTATTTGGGATATGTGAAAATTCTATATTTTTAGCCCAATTTGGGTATGTGTGTATTATAGGATTTATGCCTCCGTTCTTTATGGTAATCGGTGAATTTCTTAAAATATTTAAGCTTAGAGAATCCCAGATTAACTCTCAACTTGAAGGAATTAGTAAATCAAATTTAGTTGTAACCCTAACTGTAGATGGTTATATTATTACAGCAAATGATAATTTTTGTAATATGATGAGTTGTCAAGAAAAAAATATGGTTAAAAAACCTCATAGTTCAATGGTTACTCCTGAATACGCAAAAAGTAAAGAATATGTTGAATTTTGGGAAACATTAAGACGTGGTGAAAGTATTACGGGTGAATTTGAACGAGTAGCTAAAGATGGTTCTAAAAAATGGTTGTTTGGTAATTATACTCCTATTAAAGATGAAAACGGTAAATATAGCACTGTACTAAAAGTTGCTACAGATGTTACAGCTCAACATGAAGCCGAAGAAATAGTTAATCAAAAGAACTCATACTTAGAACACGCCGCAAAAATCCTAAGACATGATATGCATTCAGGTATTAATACTTATATGCCTAGAGGTTTAAATTCTCTAAAAAGAAGATTATCAGAGGATCAAATTAAAGAATTAAAAATTGATGCTCCTCTTAGAATGTTAGAAGAAGGATTAAAGCATACACAAAAGGTTTATGCTGGAGTAAAAGAATTTACTAATCTTGTTAAAGAACAAGTTCAATTAGAAAAAAAAGAACATAATTTAGGAGAAATTTTAAAAAATTATTTATCATCTACTTCCTATACTAAACAAGTCTTAATAGATGAACTCCCTATTGTGGAGGTTAATGAACCTCTATTTTGTACTGCAATTGATAATTTAATCCGCAATGGGTTAAAATATAATGATAGTTCTACTAAATCAGTTATGATTTATATGGAAAATAGTGACACTTTAGTTGTTCAAGATAATGGGAGAGGAATGTCTCAATCAGAATTTACCGAATTATCTAAACCGTATACCCGTAAAAAAGACCAAAAAGAAAGTGGCTCCGGATTAGGTTTAAACATATGTATAGCCATACTAAAAGAACATGGTTTCGAGATAATAGCAGAAAAAACAAACCCAGGAACAAAATTAAAAATAAAAATTAAATGAGCACAATGATAAACTCTATTATGTTAATAGATGACGAAGATCTATTTCACTTAGTGTTTGAAGATGCATGTAGCATCTTGGACATCACTCTTTCTTTAGAAGCCCTTAATTCATCAGATGAAGCTGATAAAAAATTTAAAGAATGGTTCCCTGATGATGTAAATCATGAACGCCCTGAATGTGTGTTTGTTGATTTAAATATCATTGGTTCTTCATTTAATGGAATTGAGATGGTAGATAAAATTAACCATGAATATGGTAATGGGTGTGTGATTGGTATCATTTCTTCTTCGGATGATAATCAAGAAATTGAAAAAGCTAAAGCAGCAGGAGCCCAATTCTGGATTATTAAATCAGATGATATCGAACCTCGTTTAGAAGAATTTAGAAATGATTATGAAGGGTACAAAAACAAAACAAACCCATTTAAAGTTTATAGGTAATGGTTGAAGTAACAGAACATACCAGAAATGTTCTACTAGAGGTTGCTAAAACAAAAAAAATCTATGTAGAGGGTAATTTCCTTAAACTTCTTAAAGCTCCTAAAGGCGATAAAGAATTCGAGGAATACCTTAAATTCTGTAAAGAAAAAGATGTCTCCACCCGTAAAAAACGACTAGAAGTAACTAAACAAGTCCAGCAACAAAATAAAGAATTAATTGCTAAACAAGAAGAAAATGATTCTCTTATGGAAGAGCTCCAATCAGCCTTAGAAGAAGCTAAAAACGCTGAATGGGAAGCTGATAAATTAAGACAAGAAGCTGAAAAAGGTAAAGATAAAGCATTAGAAGATTTAGAATTAATGCAGAAAAAAACCCAATTTGAACTTATAGGAAAAATTGTTACTGTAGCTTTGTGGGTAATTTTAGGAGTAGGTGTAATTACTACATTTCTTTTTGCCTTTACCTTGGTTGCTGGAAGAGAGAATCCTATATTGGAGTCTACTTGGTCAAATTTGTTTGGTATACTTCTGACTAACTCTTTTAGTATTATAGGTACTATTATGGGTGTTAAGTATGCCACAGAAAAAAATAAGTAAAAATGCTAAAAAGTATTTGATTTCTTAGATATAGTTATTTATATTTATTAATATGAATAAAAAAATCTTACCTTGGATATTATTAATATGTGCTTTAGGATTATCCACTACTGCTGCTTACTATAGTGTATTAGGACTTTCAGTTGTTTTTAGCGCTGTTGCTTTACCAGTTATTATAATGGGATCTTTTTTAGAATTCTCTAAACTTGTAATTGCAACATATCTTCATAATCAATGGAAAAACACATATATCTTCTTAAAATTATATTTAACAGGAGCCTTAATAGTATTATCTTTAATTACCTCTATAGGAATTTATGGTTTACTAAGTAAAGGATTTACTGAAAATATCGCAAACTTAAACATTAATCAAAGTCTTATAGAAAATATAGAGACTAAAAAGACTAGATTTTTAATCACTAAACAAGAAAAACAAACTGAAAAACTCACCCTAACAGAAGACATTTCAGAACTCCGAAAACAACTCTCTTCAGGAACACGAATAGAATATAAAGACAAAGAAACAGGAGAAATCATCTCAACCACATCCAGTGCGGCTCGTAAAACCTTTGAAACTCAATTAGAACTATCAATTCAATCAAGAGATACGATCTCAAAACAAATAGATATTTTAAATGATAGTATAACTAAACTTGAATTAGAAATTTTAAACTTAGAGTCTACTGAAGAGTTAAATGGAGAATTAGGTGTAGTAAAATATATGAGTGAAATAACAGGTAAACCTCTTAAAACTGTAGCTAATTGGCTTATATTAATATTAATATTTGTTTTTGACCCCTTAGCCATTGCTTTAGTTATAGCAACAAACCAATCATTCAAAAACTTAAAACCTAAATTAGATGCAGATAATGGATCTCTACCATCTCCTCCCTCACCCTCCCCACAAACCCTACTACCCTCCCAACCCATCAAAGATAACGAAATAGATTTTAAAATTGATTCTTTAAAAAAAGAAATCAATAAAATTCAAAACTCTACAGTTTCATCTAAGAAAAAAGGTTTAGCTTTAAATAATCTAAATGAACAGTTAAAAAATTATCAAAATTTAAAAGATAATCAAATAGAATATTAAAAGCTTGGAGATGTAAAAAAGGTTTCGTATATTAATTTTAAAATTAAAGGTTATGTTATATAAAGTCTCAAATCCTGATTATATTAAAAGAAAAATTTCAGAACTTCAACCTCTAAACTATAATAGATTTTTTTGGTGGAGAAGATTTGATAGTCCTAATAAACCTTTACCTAAGGGTGCTTCATTTTTAGATAGAATCAAAAATAAAGAATTTGAATATTCACATTATTATTATCAAGCTCTTTATTGTGAAATAGAAATTAATACTAAATATGAAGAATATAAAAAGGACATACAAAAATTATTAGAAAATAATGGAGTTGATCTACAACGTAGAAAAAGATTATGGGATGATTTTGAAAAAAATGAAGAATCCTTATTAAAAGAACTTAAAGAAAATTTTCTATCTCAATTTGTAATTTCTGAAGAAGAATATGATGATCTTATAATTGGTTTTGATGGTACAATAGAAGAACTATACTATTATGTCCGCAAAACCTTTGACCACTCCCTTAATTCTCGGAAAAAAAGAGGAAGACCTAAAAAAAACTGTATTCTTAAATAAAAGTTATTAAATTAAAATAAAATAAAAGTTATGCGTTTTTACAAATTTTGCAACAAGTCCCTTACATATGATAAGGTGAATATATTACATTTATTAAAAAAATATTATATAGTACTTATATTATCTAATATTATTGTTGGATATTTAAGTATTAAAATATTTCAAATGTTTTTCATCCCTGATATGCCTTTAACAGAGATATCTCAAATAAACCAAAAATATGAAAAAATATTAATAGCTGAAGAAGCAAATAAGTTTACTGAGGATAAATTTATATATAAAATTAAGGAACTTAACATTAAATTTCCTCATATTGCTCTAGCCCAAGCCTATTTAGAATCAGGTCAATTTACTTCTAAAATGTTTTTAGAAAATAATAATATGTTTGGAATGAAGGAAGCTAAATCTCGAATAAACCTTGCTATTGGTACTCAATGTGGACATGCTTATTTTAAATCATGGGAAGATTGTTTATTAGATTATGCTTATTATAGAGCAACATATACTTCACAGTTAAAAACAGAACAACAGTTTTATGAATATTTAAATAATTACTACGCCGAAGACCCCAATTATGGGAATAAATTAAAAAATATCGTTGATAAACATAATCTAAAAAACAAATTCATATAATGAGAAAAGTAATCTGCACAAATAACCAAAACCTCCCTCCAGGAGCCAATATTGTTGAAGGGAAAGAATATGAAGTCGAACATGAATATTTAAATTTATTAGATCAGCGAGTTTACATTATTAAAGGCGCGATAAATGAAGGTACCACAAAATGGGGTATGCGTTGGGTTGGATATGATGCTGTGCGTTTTTCTACTCAAGAAAGATTGGAAGTTAAAGAAAAAGAATATATGTTTGCATTAAATTAATACTATGAAAAAAATAAAAATATCACATGAAGTTCCTTTTTGTCTCTTAGAACAAAGTCTTAAATTCAATGACTACCAATATGCTCTCCCTCATCTACTAGAATCAAACGAGGAATATAGAAACCATTTTCTTAAATGTAAAGAAAACGGTGTGGAGATTTATCTCGACAATAGTCTTCACGAACTAGGATACGCGATGGATGATATCACCTTAATCAAATGGATGAAAATCCTAGAACCATCAACATTTTTTATCCCAGATGTATGGGAGGATAAAGATGCATCTGTTGTCAACGCTAGAAGATGGGTGAATATTGAAGTACCTGAAGGTGTTACTAAATGTGCTGTAGTCCAAGCAAGATCAATTCATGAAGCTATACTTTGTACACAATCCTATAAAGATTTAGGATATAAAAAAATAGCATATTCATATGGAGCTTCATATTATAATAAAATGTGTCCTCACCCAAATAAAGATCTTGGAAAAGCAATTGGTCGTTTCATTGTACTTTCATTTTTATATGAACAAGATATATTAACTAAATTTGATAGAGTTCATCTTTTAGGTACTGCATCTCCTATTGAATTTGGAATGTATAAAAATATAGAATGTATCGAATCGATTGATACTTCAAATCCAATTATGGCTGCAATTGGTGAAATGCCTTATACAAAAATGGGACTACATATGAAACCAATTGCCAATATGAACAAATATCAAGATGTAAGTATTGACTTTGTTAACGAAGATCTTGTAGAATTTAACGTTGAAATGTTTAAAAAAATAAATGGACTCTAATTTGGAATCCCCATCTTTATTTAATATATTAAAAATAAAAATTATGGAAAATAAAATTGAATATTTATCTCTTTATGACTACTTAGGGAAACCTGCAGGCAAGGAATTAGGTGGGGAAGTTGCTCAAGCAGCTTATCAAGGTGGTATTAAACCACAAGAACGTCAAATCTCTAATCCAAAATATACGGGTACTGTACATTTATATCCTAAAGATTTTTTGGATTTTTATTTTGAGAAACCTGAAGAAAATCTTACATTAGGTGATATACAAGATTATGATTTACCTTTTTAAATTTTAAAATATGCCTTATATTAATGTTGATATAGATCTAGACGAAATTTATGATAAAATGTCTAGGTATGATAAAGAAGAAATGGCTGTATGGTTATTAGATGATGGTATTTTAGAAAACCATTTAAAACCTAATATTAGGAAACTAATTAGAGGTAATGAAGAATCTTTTGATGAAGAACAATTCCGAAATAATTTAACTAAATTATGGAATAACTTCTACCAGTTATCCAATGAAGATATAGAGATTATTAAAACAATATCAAATAAATTATGAAAAATAAAAAACATGTAGTGATTTCACTTAGTGGGGGAATGGACTCAAGCACATTATTGCTTAGATGTCTAAAAGAGTATGATAGTGTAACAGCTATTTCATTTGATTATGGACAAAAGCACAGAGTAGAGCTAGAGAGAGCTCAATCATTGATAGATTACTTAAATGATAATGCTGATGAAACAAAATATAAATCTGAAACCTCAGAAGTTATTTTACATCATTTTCCTAAAGTTACTTATCGTCAAATCCAACTAAATGGATTAGTAGATCTACTTGATTCAGCTTTAGTAACAGGAGGAAATGATGTACCTGAAGGACATTATGCTGAGGATAATATGAAAGCAACTGTTGTCCCAAACAGAAACAAAATATTTGCTTCTATTACTCAAGCTGTTGCACTTTCAATAGCAAATAAAACAGGTGAAAATTGTGACATTGCAATGGGTATTCATGCAGGTGATCATAGCATTTATCCTGACTGTAGAGCTGAATTTAGAGATGCAGATGATTATGCTTTTAGAATGGGTAATTGGGATGCTGATAGTGTAGGATATTTTACCCCATATCTTGAAGGTAATAAATTTACCATTTTACAAGATGGAGAAATGCTATGTAAAGAATTAGGATTAGATTTTAATGAAGTATACAAACGTACAAATACAAGTTATAAACCAATCCAAATTATCTCATCTTCAGGTGACAATTGGTATTCAGACTATAAATCAGCATCATCAGTTGAACGTGTAGAAGCCTTTATTAAATTAGGTCGCCCTGATCCTGTACGTTATGCAGATAATACAGGTCCGGTAACATGGGAATATGTAGTAAATGAAGTAACAAAAGTTTTAGAAACATATAATCAATAATATGAGTAGATATATTAGCACAAAACTATTTGAAAATTATTCCGTAGCGCTTAGACAACATAAAGCCTCACATTCACACTGTGAATTATTGCATGGTTATGCTTTAAAATTTAAAGTATGGTTTTCATCCATTGAACCATTAGAGGAAAACCAATTAGATGATATGAATTGGATCGTTGATTATGGTGGCTTCAAAGACGCACCTAAAGGTAATGGTTTAAAATCTTGGATGAACTATATGTGGGATCACACATTATTAATTGAAAAAGATGATCCATATTTAGATTTATTTGAAACTATGGCAATGGAAGGTATTTGTGCTTTACGTATTATGGATAAAATGGGAGCAGAATCATGTGCAAAATTAGTATATGATAAATTTAATGAAGTTCTATCTAAAACAGATGCGGGTAGATGCAAATGTATCAAAGTAGAATGTTTTGAGAACGATAATAATTCTAGTATATATGAAGAGTAAAGCTAAAAAACATCAATATCTACTAGAAAATGGATGGTGGTGCCACTACAACCCAGACTGTTGGTTTGAAAGTTCTAAAGATAATTTAAGAGTTGAAGGCAGCAATATGGTGGGATTTAGACCTGAAGTTGAGGGAATCACATTAGAAGAAGCATATTTAATATGTTCAAACTTAAAACAATAACAATAATGAAAAGAATAGAAGATTATAATAAAACATTACCTATCGTTGAATTATATAGATGTGTTCAAAGTGAAGGTTCTAGATTCGGTAGACCAACTATAGCAGTTAGAACTACTGGATGCACTCATCGATGCTACTTTGGTGAAGGAGGTTGGTGTGACAGCTGGTATACAAGTATCCACCCAGAAAAGGGTACATTCACGTTTAAAGACATTATTAAGATCTATGACGAGAATCCACACATTAAAGAGATGATGTTAACAGGAGGAAGTCCCACAATGCATCCAGCATTAGTAAACGAACTAACACACTTTGCAAATGAGCGAGACATTCTTATCACGATTGAGACAGAAGGTTCACATTTTATTGAAACCGATTATCCTATAGGACTCATCTCGCTTAGCCCTAAGTTTAGTAATAGCGTTCCTAAATTAGGGGTTGCTACACCTCAAGGAAAAGTAGTGGACCAAAAAATAATCGACCAACATAATAAATTTAGATTAAACCCTCATACCTGCAGACAAATGATAGAATCTCACACAGACTATCACTATAAACCAGTTTGGGATGGTACTGAAAAAAATCTAGGTCAGATTGAAGCATTCCGTTTATCATTAGGTATTCCAAAAGATAAAACATATATCATGCCAGCAGGCGATACTCGAGAGGAGTTGATTAAAATGTATCCTATTGTATTTGAAATGTGTGCTGAAAAAGGGTATAATATGACTGGTAGAGACCACATCATTGCATTTGATACTAAAAGAGGAGTTTAATATGTATACAGTCACAACAACATTCGGAGATTACCAAATTAATTATATTATAACAAAATGAAACAATTACTATATTTTAGTGCACCATGGTGTCAACCCTGTAAACAATTTAAACCTGTAATAGAATCTTTACAATCAGAAATATCAATTACTTTTATTGATGTAGAGATTTCTTCACAAACCGCTATACAATATAATGTACGTTCTGTTCCAACCATAATTTTAATTGAAAATGGAATAGAAAAGGGTCGATTAGTTGGTGTAAAATCTGCTCACGAAGTTAGAGATTTATATAACAGATAGTTTGGAGGAACAAAATCTCCTTCATATATTACAATAAAAATAAAAGTTATGGGAAGAGGAAGACCTCCTAAAAAAATCACATCAAACCCCTCATTCGTAAGAACAGGACGTCCTAAAAGTGAAAAAACTGTTATATGTGTTGTTTATAAAAAACCCACAGGTAAAAAATATTATTTAAGCACTTTTACAGATTATGAGATAGATGCTATCATTACTAACCGTAAGCATATTCCTCTTATTCCAAATAATTATGAAATCCTTGATATTGGTATAGGAAAATCTTTTATTGAGGTATATAAAAAACAATATAAAATAAAATAGATGGAAAATAAACGTAGAAAACTACATGAAAATTTAGAAGTAGTGCAAACAGGATTTGCAAATGGAGTAGCACCTGGTTTCCCACTTACCGATAAAGAAAAATTATCAATGATTGATGAAGCAGAAGAAGCATATGGAAAATTTTTAGATGCTCTAAAATGTGATTGGAGAAATGACCCAAACTCTATGGAAACACCTCGTCGTGTAGCTAAAGCCTATGTAAATGATCTCTGGGCAGGCCGTTATAATGCAATGTCCCCAATCACTTCATTCCCTTCAGATGGATATGATGGTATAATTATTGAAAGAAATATTCCACTTACTTCAATGTGTTCTCATCATCATCAAACAATTGGAGGAGTAGTTCATATTGGATATATTGCAGGAATTAAAGGTCAAGTAATTGGTTTGTCTAAATTAAATCGCATTGTAGAATTATTTGGTCGTAGAGGTGCTATTCAAGAGCAACTTACATCAGCAATTCATAATGCTGTAGATAAAATTACTGAAGGTAATTTAGGTGCAATTGTTACTATTGTAGGTACTCATAATTGTGTATCTTGTAGAGGTGTTAAACATCAAGGAGCAGCAATGGTTACTACTAAAGCATCAGGAGCATTTAGAGACGATACAAATAATGCACGTAAAGAATTTTTTGATAGCCTAAAAATTAACAACGGAGGACATAATATCTAAAAAAATGGATTTAACAAAAGAAGAAGTTCTATCTTTAATAGATGCTGAATTACAAGGTAATTTAATGATTTTAATAGATCCTAAACGAAAAGATAGTTTTTCTCAATCTAGAATAAATATTTGGAAAAATACTGTAAAAGAAAGATTATATTATTACTTAATAGAAAATAAATAAAGTTATGGAAAGAAAAATCACAAAACTAAAAAAACAACTCATTAGTGAATACCAGTATGAAAATGCTTCTTTTGCCCGAGATATAGAAAAAGAAGTACCATTTGTAGATGAAGTAGAAGAATTTAACATTACAATGGGTAAGGGTTGGCAGAATAGAACTGAACCAACTATTGATAAAAAAGACGCACAGTTTGTAGTTGATTTCATTCAAGAAGAACTTGATGAGATGAAAGAAGCAATTGAACAAGATGATATTGTTGGTATTCTAGATGCAATTTTAGATATTACATATGTTGGTTTAGGAAATGGCGCTTTGGTCTTTGGCCTCAAAGATAAAATCCTCCCAGGATATGCTGAAGTACAAGCATCCAATATGTCTAAAATTTGTAAAACAGAAGAAGAAGCTCAAGAAACCGTTAAAGTACGAAGTGAAGAGCAAGGTGAATCGTGTCATTATGAAGGTTCTGAAGAAACTGGATATGTTGTCTATAGAACAAGAGATATGAAGGTGATGAAGAGTGTTAACTATTTTAGACCAAATCTAAAGCAGTTTTTTGAATAGAAAGCATTCTCTACATATTTATAATAAAATATCTTAATAAAAAAAAATGAACAAGGAATTTTTACACATGCAAAAACTCGCTGGTATTATCACTGAAGGTGAGTACAAAGAAAAATTACAAACTGTAAGAGAAGCAGAAGGTTTAGATGTAGATGATAACAAGCTTGATAAAATAGAAGATAAAATAAAATCAGAATTAGATAAAAATGAAGATTTGAAAAAATTAGCAATGAAAGCCCTTAAAAGTTTACAAGATGATACTGGTTTATCTTTGAAGGATATGGCAAATAGGAAAAAAGTATCTGATGCATTGACATTGAATGAAATTAGTGGAGACCAAATATCAAAAGCAACATCCGCTTTGTTTACAATGCTTTCTGCTAGTAGTGGATTAGCTGGTGCTGGTATGAAAATTGTTGGTAGTGGACACGCCAATCCAGCCTTAATTATAGCGGCATTAGCAGCTGGTGCTGCTGCATATCTTTGGAATTATAAGAAACTATATCGTAAAAAATAATAAAAAAAAAATGAACAAAGAATTTTTATACATGCAAAAACTCGCTGGTATCATCACAGAAAGTGAGTACAAATCCCAACTAAATGAAAATAAATTTGAAATGGTAGGATCTGATGTTGATGAACTTTTAGATGCTGTTAGTTTAGTTAATGGAAAAAATATAGCTAAACTTAAACCTTCTATTGAAGTTGAATTTGATAACAGTGAATTTGATAACAGTGAATTTATTCAAAAAATTAATTCATTTTTAGAAGAAAATGGATTCCAAATCAAACTGTATAAAATAAATGAAAATAAATTTAAAATGGTAGGATCTGATGTTGATGAACTTTTAGATGCTGTTAGTTTAGTTAATGGAAAAAATATAGCTAAACTTAAACCTTCTATTGAAGTTGAACTTGATAACGAAGTTGAACTTGATAACAGTGAATTTATTCAAAAAATTAATTCATTTTTAGAAGAAAATGGATTCCAAATCAAACTGTATAAAACAAAGTAAGTGGTTTAAGTAAATCCAAAGTTAAAATTAAAAATAAACAAACATAGACAACTTTAATAAAAAAAAATGAACAAAGAATTTTTATACATGCAAAAACTCGCTGGTATTATCACTGAAGGTGAGTATAAGGAAAAATTAAAAGCATTAAGAGAAGATGCTTTAAATGAAAAAGAGGAAACTGTTAAAGCAAAGGTGGAGGATGAGGCTGCAAAAAAGATTGAATCAGACCCATCTTCAAGAAAAGAGGCTGAAAAATCATTGCCTGGATTAGCCAAAAAGCTCAATTTATCAATTGAAGATTTAGCAGATTCTAAAAAAGTTGAAATGGCTTTAATGAAATCTGGAGTTGCAGATGAAATAAATGAAGCCGTTGGCCATACTGATTGGGACCATAGTTCTGAATACGGAGACTCTAATCTAAAGCCATACTGGAAAAAGAAGGCCATTTCGGATAGAGAAGAAGAGAGGGAGAGAAGAGAAAGAGAAAGAAATCGTTCTAGAAACTCATCGAATTATAACAAAGCTCAAGGGATGAAGAGAATAGGCCAAATATTGGGAATAGGTGGATTAACAACTTCAATTGGAGGCTTAGCACTAGGAGCTCTTAGCGTAATAAACCCAGTTGCAGGTTTAGCTGCTTTAATTGCAGGTGCAGCTACAGGTCTTATGGGTGCGTCTAAATACAAAAAAGGCGATGAAATTCAAAATAAAATAAGATTTGGAGAGTCAACAGACGCATCAAACACAAACCTATAATTAAAATCTTTATTTAAAAAATTAAAAAGCTTGTCTTCTGACAGGTTTTTTTTTATCTTTATTAAAAAGGTTATATGTACAAAAAAATACACGCCGAACGGCTAAGTTATAATAAATTCAAAATACACTTGTGGGAAGATAGGGGTTATCAACAAATAGAATGGGTAAACCAAGTCTATAAAGAATGTGATGAATATGATGCTACTCATATGGGCATCAATGGTGAACCCTTAATTAAGGTTAAAAAATGGGATAAAAATGATCCTAAACTCCATTTTCACGATATGAAACCATATCAAAAATTCTTAATAGAAAAGTATGGTATAAACGATGAACCTTCAACAACTCATAGAGAGGTATTTTTCGATATTGAGATTGAAATGGGTGACCAACTTACACCTGAATATATCCGTTCTGCTCCAAAGAAAGTAACTTCTATTGCTTGGTATGATAAACAAGTAGATATGTGGTACATTTTAATTTTAGATCCTAAACGTACTATTAAACACTATCTTGCTAAAAACAAAGAAATTATCCCTGTAGTATCTGAAGAGGAACTTCTAGCAAAATTTCTAGAACGAATCAGAGAAATAGACCCAGATATACTTGTAGGATATAACAGTGACTATTTCGATATTCCCTACCTATATTATAGAATATGTAATGTTTTAGGAGCAGAAATGGCAGGATATCTATCTCCATTAGGACAAGTTATTGAACGTAAAAAATGGGGGACAGATGAATTTTGGAATACTGACCAACCCATAGATATAGTAGGTGTAGAAAGTCTTGACTATATGAGAATGCATAAAAAATATAGTTGGGAGGATGAACCAAGTTGGAAATTAGACTCATTGGGAGAAAAATATGCTGGGTTAAATAAGATAGAATATAATGGTTCACTCGATAGATTATTTGAAGAAGATAAACTTAAGTTTATTCAATACAACTTTCGAGACGTTGAAATTTTAGTTGAATGGGATAAAAAATCTCAATATTTAACTTTAACACGAAACTTAGCTCATAAAGGAAAAACAAGATATAGTGAGGTATATAGTTCATCTGTAATACATGATGGCGCAATTTCTGCATATCTTTTATCTGAAAATATAGTCCCACCATCAAAAGAAAGAAAACCAGTTAAAAAACTAGGATATGCTGGTGGTTATTTATTTTGTCCTAAAGCAGGTATATATAAAAACATGTTTGATGAGGATTTAACTTCACTATATCCTTGTATTATCATGTCTTTAAACATTGGTAAAGAAACATTTGTGGGAAGAATTATAAATGAAATTTTACCCGATGATCTTTATTTTAAACCATATCTAGACTCAGAAACCAACTCCCCTAAACCTGATCGACATAACTATTTAGGTTTAAATGATTTAAAAAATAAAGATCCTGAAGAGGAATTACTTATAGAAAATATTAAGGGTAAACGTACTCAAATAAAAGTAAAAAATCTTATTAACTTAGTTATAGATAATAAATGGTCTTTATCTGCAAATGGAACATTTTTTAGAACTGATAGAAAATCTGTCTTTTCAATTATTCTAGATAAGTGGTTTCAAGAAAGAGTATACTATAAAGGTGAAATGAAAAAATGCTATAAAGCAGGAGATGAAAAAGGTGGAGAAAAATATCACCTACTACAATACACAATGAAAATCCTACTTAACTCTCTATATGGTGCAACAGCATTACCTTCATTTAGATATGCAATGAACAAAGCAATATTAAGCGAAGCTATCACCTTATCAGGATGGCGTATCATTCAGGAAAGTGCTTTAGCAGCCAATAGACATATGAATAAGGTTATGAGAGATGAAGAAGAATTAATTATAGATTAAAAATATAATATTTATAATAAAATAACTTAATAAAAAAAAAATGAAAAAAGAGCTATATAGGATGCAAATGTTGGCTGGTATTATCACAGAAGGTGAATATAAAATTAAGTTGAATGAAGAAATGTTTGGATGGGATGAAGGTGATTTAACAACTGAAGAGTTAGAAAAAGTAAAGTTATTAATGCTTCTAAAACCCTATGAAGACCAAATTAATAGACTAGACACAAATGAAGAACTCCCAGGAACAAATTATTATTTTGACCAAATTGATTTTAATGATCAAGAAATAACTTTTGTTGAGTTAATTGTAGATCCTGAATATGATTGGGAGGATAAAGAAGTGCATACATATGATTTTTTTGATGTAGATGATAAATTTTTAAATCCTTTTTTAGAATGGCTCAGCTCAAAAGGGATAAAAATTAATTCCTAATAACCTCTTAATATAAAAAGCTTGTCTTTCGACAGGCTTTTTTTTATATTTAAAATAAAAAGTTATGTTAAGTAAACAATCTATTAGAGGTAATGTTCAAATATTCATCAACAATGAACTAGCAACAAAAGAACAACTAATCCAACTATCTAAATCTTGGACAGATAATGAAGAAATATTAGTTCGTAAACTTTTAAAACAAGGAGGTAAATTTACAGTTAGAGGTTACCATTATAAAATAATGGTTGAAGAACAAATCCTTAATAGTAGAGGAAATGTTGACTCTGCTATTACACCTCTAAATACTAAAGATGATGATATTGATTTAAATTATTTGAGATAAAATGAAACACCTAGAAGATGTTCCATGGATGATATGTGATGAAGGAGATGAAAACTACTGTAGTTATGTAGATACTGACAGTAATTACTTTCATTCTGAACCTATACTAAGAAAACTCTATCCCAACTGGGATGAATTTCCTGAAGAACAACAAGATGGATTATTAGAGAAAGTAGCTTTATACTATCAAGACCATATTACTTCTTATTACAATACTCTAGCTAAAGAATGTTTTAATGTTTCCAAACATAGACTAGAAATGAAAACCGAATGTGTCATCCGCTCAGCATATTTTAGAAAAACTAGAAGATATGCTCAATGGATTACAAAACAAGAAGGTATTGTAAAAGAAAAATTAGATGTTAAAGGTTTAGAGTTTAAAAAAGCAAACTTTCCTAAAGTATTAGGTAAATTTTTTCATGAAGCTCTTATTGATGTTTTAAAAGGTGCCACACAAAGTGAAATAGATAAACGAGTTAAAGATATGAAAGCTAAAATATTAAAAGGTGAAATATCTTTATCAGAACTTGGTAACCCAACAGGTGTTAAAAAACTAAATTATTATATAGAACGTAAACCTAAAGCAGGAGAAATGTTTACGGTTATGAAAAAAGGCACTCCTGTAAATACTAAAGCCGCTGTAATATATAATGATTTAATAAGATTTTGGGGGTTAAATAAAAAACATTCATATATTGCTCAAGGAGATAAAATAAAATATGTTTACCTTAAACCAAATCCATACCAAGTAGATGCACTTGGTTTTCTAGACTTTGATATTCCTGATAAGGTAAATGAGTTTATGGAAAAATACGCTGATAGAAATAAAATATTTGAATCTATATTATTAAATAAACTAGAGAATTTTTATGATGATTTAGGATGGAGATTAAATTTAAACCCATACATGGATCACTTTTTTAATTTTGAATAAATGATAAACAAACTCACATTAACTTCAATCATCACTAAATATTATTTAGGTGAAAATGAATCTGTAAAATGGTCTACTAAAGACAAAATACTCTCCATTGACTTTGTTTCACCAAACAAAGAAGTTATTGGTAATGTGTCTTGCCCAAACTTCCCCTTAGAGGATAGTGATATAGCAATTTTTGACACTAAAAAACTAAATAACTTAGTAGGCATTACTCTAGGAGATGTTATATTAGAACTAGAAAATAACCATAAAATATACACCAAACTAAAAATATCAGACCAAAATTTTAACCTAACATATGCCTTAGCAGATCTACTCTTAATACCTAAAGTAGCAACTGTAAATGAGCCTGATTGGGATGTTACTTTAACATTTGATACTGAAGAAAACCAAATATTACATTTAATTAAAGCTAAAAGTGCTTTATCCGAAGTAGATAATATGGTAATCTCTATTGATAAAAACCATGACGATGAACTTATATGTAAATTCTCATTTGGAGACGAACATGGTCATAACAACCAGATTACATATAGTATGTATGGAGATATAAACATTCAAGAAATGAAATTACCTTTCAATTCAAACTTATTTAAAACCATACTCCAGGCAAACAAAGATATGACTAAAGGTACAATGTATTTAAGTTCTAAAGGTTTAATGAAGTTAGAATTTAAAACAGAAGATGGAATTGAAAGTAATTATTATATGGTTCGTAAAGAAAGTACAGATTTTTAAAAAACCATATATTTATTAATATAATACTATAAAATGGACAATTTTGATTTAAGAAAATATTTAACTGAAAATGAAGATAAATACATTACTCCAATCTCAAGACAATCACTATCAAAAGTAATACAAGGTGTATTACTACTTCTTACAGATGGAGAACTTGATTCATATATGAATCGTATTAAAGATTTAGTATCTGAAGAAGAATATTTAGATCTTAAAAATAGTATAGAAACTTTACTTACTAAATTCCAAAAATACCAGTAAACCAAATTACTTGGTTTTTTAATATGTATCAATATAACAAGACTTTAGAGCACGTTATATTTTAATGTTTAACCGAGTAGCTTAGGCACTCACAAAAATTTAAGTGATATGAGTACACTACAAGAATTCGACCTCCTATTTAGGAATTTTTTCGATCAAGGGACATATTTTCTCCCACCAAAACAAACTAAATTCCCCCATCCTCTAGACATCTACTCAAACCAAGAAGGGCTATTTTTTGAAATAGCATGTACCGGTCTTGAAAAAAAAGATATTGAGATGAGTATTGAAGGGGATATTTTAAAAATTATCTATAATAAACCTGAAGATGAAAAATGTTGTGATATAAATGATTGTGAATACATTCATAAAGGTATAGCACGACGTTCATTTAATCTAGGTTATAGAATATCTTCTAAATTAGATATTACAAAAACAGATGCTGAAATGAAAAATGGATTACTAAAAATCTTCATCCCATACTCAGAAACATCTAAACCAAAAGTTTTGAAAATTAAGTAAAAAAAAGTGCTCTAAAGCTTGTTTTCTTAAGATAGTTTTCGTATATTATAACATATTTAAAAATAAAAATAAAAGTTCTATGGAAGAAACAAAAAGAAAAGGAAGACCTAAAAAAAAAGATTCCGCCGATTCTATTAACTACTGCATAATTAAAGATCCTCTAATAGAGCCTTTTTATATTAAAAAAGATTCTAGAAATTTTGAAGTTATTGAAGTATCAATATCTACTCGAGGTTTTAAAGGTAAAACAACCCAACCAAAAGAAGTTGAAAAAACTATTGGTTATTATACTAATTTTGGGAATGCCTTAAATTGTGTAGCTAGAAATAAATTTTATCAAAATAAAGGTGAATTCTCTACAATTAAATCCTATATTGATTCCTGGGAAGAGGTTAAGCAAGGAATCCAAACATTAATAAATCAAACAGGAATATGAATTTAAAAGCAAAATTTGATGCGGTTATAGTTAAACCGTTAGAAGATCAAGAAACCACATATGGTTCTATTATTGTACCTGATCTAGATAAAGATCGAAATATCCATGGAGAAGTAATCGCTGTAGGACCAGGTAAACATAGTGTAACCGGTGAATTCTTACCTACAACAACACAAGTTGGAGAAATAGTAATCTTACCTACAATGGGGTTTACTAAATTAGAACATAATGGTGAAGAATATTTTATTGGAGCCGAAAACCAAATATTAGCAGAAGTTATAAAAGAAGAAAAATAAGATGAAAAAACAAATCAAAATAGGCCCTGAAGCCAGAAAAAAGTTAGTAGAAGGAATTGATAAATTAGCAGATGCTGTAGTATCAACTCTTGGACCAAATGGTAGAAATGTTATCTTTTCAGATGGATACACAGTTTCATCTACAAAAGATGGTGTAACTGTTGCTAAACAGATTGAAAGTGTAGAAGATCCATATGAGAATTTAGGTGTTAACATGCTAAAACAAGCAGCAATTAAAACTGCTGATAAAGCAGGTGATGGTACTACTACCTCAACATTACTCGCACGAGAATTAGTAAAAAATGGAGTACAACGATTAAACGATGGTGCAAATGCTGTTGAAATTAAACGTGGAATTGATAGTGCTGTAGAAGAAGTTTTAAGAGAACTTAAATCTAATGTTGAAAGTATTTCTTCCGAATCCCAATTAGAACAAATCGCCACAATCTCTGCAAATAATGATCCAAAAGTAGGTAAACTTATCTCTAGAGCAATCGAAAAAGTAGGAAAAGAAGGAGTAGTCCATATTGAAGAATCTAAAACAGGAGAAACATATCTTGAGGTTGTAGAAGGTCTCCAATTTGACAGAGGATATAAATCACCATATTTTGTTACAAACAACAATACCATGTCAGCAACTTTAAAAGATGCTTATGTGTTAATTGCTGATCACCGTTTTACACAAGTTAAAGAATTGTTGCCTATTTTAGAAGGTGTATCTAACACAAATAAATCTTTACTTATCATTGCTGAAGATATTGACGGGGAAGCACTCGCAACTCTTATTGTAAACAAAATGAGAGGTACTCTTAAAGTAGTAGCTGTAAAAGCTCCTGATTTTGGAGATCGTAGAAAACTTATCTTAGAGGACATTGCTGTATTAACAGGAGGTACAGTATTTGATAAAGATAAAGGAATGAAACTAGATAAATTCAATTGGGAATGGTTTGGATCTGCTCAAACTATTACAGTTACTAAAGAAGATACTACAATTATTGATGGTGGAGGAACAGAAGAAAGTATTCTTCAACGCGCTGAAGAACTTTCAGCTCAAATTGAAAAATCCGAAACACCATTTGAAATGGAAAAATTGCAAGAACGTTTAGCTAAATTTAGTGGTGGAGTTGCAGTTGTTCATGTTGGTGGGTCTACAGAAACAGAAATGAAAGAAACCAAAGACCGTGTAGATGATGCACTTCACGCAACAAAAGCAGCTTTAGAGGAAGGGATTGTGCCTGGTGGTGGAATCGCTTTAATGTATTCTAGAAAAGTTCTTGAGAAATCAATGAAGAACAAAATGAGTGATTCTACAAAATTTGGATATAAATTAGTATATGATGCATGTTCTAAACCATTCCTTCAAATCTTAGCTAATGCTGGATACTCAGAAGCAGATGCTTCTATTATTGCTATGAACGATCTTAAAGGTTGTAAGGATTTTTGGACAGGATATAATATTAAAGAATGCTCAACTGTAAATATGAAACAATCAGGCATTATTGACCCATTCAAAGTAACTAAACAAGCACTTTTAAATGCAGCCTCAATTTCAGGAACAATTTTGTTAACAGAAGTTGCAATTGTAGATGTGCCTGAAGAAAAACAATCACACCCACAAATGGATCCTTCAATGATGGGGATGATGTAGTATGGAAATACAAACAGTAGAACATAATATCCTTATAGCAGAACGTGTTAAAGGAAAAGGTGATACTTGGATTTTAGTAGGGGAGGATATTGAACATCCTTCCCTTACTGAAACTCTTGAAGCATACTTTCAGAAAACAGGTGAAAATATTCATTTTAGATTGGAGCCTTTAAATAGTAAACTTTTTGCTATTAAAGAACATGAAGAAAAGGTAGTAGTTGAACCCCCAAAACGTTTTAA
>Ga0208303_1000160_pt1 | contig 27647 bp, 56 predicted proteins | sample CB_VirMetaG_2_FD_184537 | JGI IMG/M metagenome (GOLD analysis project Ga0208303, IMG submission 184537) | Freshwater to marine saline gradient viral communities from Chesapeake Bay - CB_1504_2 Viral MetaG (SPAdes) (version 4) | ecosystem: Environmental > Aquatic > Marine > Coastal | place: USA... | reverse complement strand
CCCGTGTTTCCAAATCAATTGCGATCCTGTCACAGTTCGTCAGATCAGGAAGAGAAGAAGGCGGTGCCCAGTCTTCTTCACTGAAGCCCATCGCAGCTTCCTTGACCTCGATGTCCAGAAGATTCATTTGGTTCTCGTCGTATTTAGTTTTCATCGTTAACGATCTCCCCACCTAGCGCAGCGTAACCTATGATATCCACCCACGAGTCGTCTTTGCTTGTGTCCTCTGCAAGTCTAGCCAGCTTCAGGCCAATCATACAAGCCACTACATCTTCCGGCGTAATTGCATGAACCAGCTTCTTCTCCAAGAACACATTCCAGATGGCAGCGATCCGCTCGTGGTTCATCTTAGCAGGACCATACTCCTTGGCCCTCGGACCGTTGATTAGCTCTTCTGCTTTGTTGAGGAAATTTTCTCTGGTTTTCATAGGTAAAATCCATTTCTTGTTTTTGGTTCAACTAAATGCAACGCCTTCTTTGCCCGAGTAATGCCCACATAAAAAGTCCTGACCTCAGAGTCTTGGTCAGGACTATCGATGGCTGCTTTGGTAGAATCGAGAAGCAGCAATACGTTGTCTGCCTCTCCACCCTTGGCTTTATGGATCGTAGAAATTTTTACGCGAGGCTTGTTCGTCAGGATCTTCTCCCCCGCACGGCGGACAGAAGTGATATATATCTGCTCCTTCTCCGACACCTTCACTACCTCGTACCACGGTGTCTCCTTCGACACGAGCAACGAGCATCTCTCTATAATATCTGCTAGAGTGTAGTCTTGATCTGGGTCTAGGGATCGGATTGTTGAGCGCCCAGACTTGGGCAAAATGTTTGGTCTGATTTGTTTCTCGAAGGTCTTCAACTGTTGGGCAGATAAAGCGTGTCCTTTGCATAATCGTAACCATACCTCAATTGCTTCTAGGATGTTGGGGGAGATAGACCAACCAGAACCTTCGCGGTAGAATACATAACCGCTTTCTTTAAGCTGAACAGCGACTTGATTTGCAATGTAATTTGTTCTTGCAAGGATTAACCACTCACCAGTTCTGATGTCTACATCCATAATATCATGATGCCAAACAACTGTCCCCTGATGAGTAGCAGGATTCCAAACTTTTTCCTGACGCACTCCTATTCTCTTGACAAGACGCCCCGCTATGTCATGCACCTGCGCTGGTATTCTGTATGACTGCTGCAAGATTTCCTTATTTTCGCAAGCACCCAAGAAGTCACGCACCTGCACACCCATCCACGCATAGATACACTGATCATCATCACCAGCATAGTAGATGCGCTTGGCGATAGGACGCAGTACCTCAAGCACCATCTTCCACTGAAGAGGTACAAGGTCTTGTGCCTCATCGACAATCAGGACATCGATGCTCGGACCGTGGCCCTCGGCTATAAAGTTCTCGATCATGTCAACAAAATCAAACTTGCTCGTGTCACTTTTGTATGCCTGCATAGCATTGCGAACAATCCGTGCTTGCTGATAGCTAAGATTGTAGTCACCTGTTTGATTAAACTGTTTATCCAGATCGATGCCCTTGACCCTTGCCATCTGTATCATAGACAGATAGGCGTCTCCGCTTTTTCCGGGGGTGAATAGGGTTCCATCAGACATAGTCAGGCTAGAGTTTGAGCCGAACTCTAGCCCGACTAACTTGCCGAGCGCAGCGTAGTCGCTGCTTCTCATAACTTGGTGTACGTTCATCCCACTAAACTGAAACGCCATAGAGTGTAATGTACGAAACCAGATCATTTGTTTTGGATCCATACCCAGTACCGCAGCCGCACGAGTCCTTGCTTCTTCAGCGGCCTTCTTGCTGAAAGAAACAAAAGCTATGCGGTCAGCAGGTGTGCCATTCTCTAGCTCCTGCTTTACGATGTTAATCAGCTTAGTTGTCTTACCTGTGCCCGGGGGTCCGAAGATAGTTGTTTCCATCAGAACGGCACCTCCGATGTCTCTACATAGACATCAGGTATGTCCACCTCTCCTGCAAACTCAGGCACCCACCAGACACGAGCCGACTTCCAATCACCTCGAACCGTTTTAAATCTTTTTGTTCCGTGGGATTCTTCCCCTCCATTAACTTCCTTAATACGCTCTTGAATCTGCGCTCTGGTGTATTCATCAAACCTCTTGTTGCGTAGGTAGTTCATCAGACCTTCGAGTCTAAAGTAAACCTTCCCTTCTTCTGGGTATGGCTTGCCAAGTAGAAGTTCCTCTGCCGACTGTGCCTGCACATTACCCGTACAATAGTTTTCTAGGTGATCGATGAACTGGCCTTTGTATGTTAGCTCTTGTGGCACCTCGATCTCGTTCAAGTTGTCCATCATAGAGTTTACCGCCGTGTGCCAGTCAGCCGCCTTCATAGCTTGCGGCATAAAGTTTAACTGCTCCATACAAGCACGTTGAAACTTCAGCGGAACCTGCAACTCCTCAGTCGTTAGCTCCAGACGCCGCCCGTTCACATCCATAAACCACAGCCGTGGCTCAGAGAGAATCACTGACAGACCAGCCAGATCTACAGTGTGTTGCGCCGGACCAATGCCATACTTCCGTGTCTTACATAAGTTCTTGTTGCAATGAGAGGCCAGTGGCTGCTGCTCACACGGGTAGAAATACTCTTTCTTTTCTAGCTGCTGCTGAATCGTTACGATCTCTGACGCAGGCAAAGGCGGCTGACAATACTGTGTATTGATTGTCTCGTGCAATGTCTTCCAGTTGTCAGGGTCAACAAGCTTACAGGCTGTACCCACAGCAAACATCGTCGTGTTCCTGCCACCCTCTGGAATACCCGACTCCAACAAGTGCTTGAGACACGGAGGCCATTCCTTAAACTGGTCTGATGTCCCGCCCAGATCGAGTGTTAGGAAGGTGGATAAATCCAGCTTACGCTCTTCGACTAGGTCGAGGAACTGTTCTAGTGTCGCGGCCTCGCCGTCTTCAAGCAGCGCGTAACGGAGTGTTTGTTCCGCATCAAAATACGGCAGGTTGATAAAGTTACCCACATCCCCACGCTCGACAAGAACCTGTTCCTGCTTTGGGAAAATTTCACAGCCGCCATAACCAAGTACGGCAGAAATCTCTGAAGCTTTATCACGAAACTCTCCTGCACCAATCCACTCTTTAAAGAAAAAGAATATGTGAGCGCCACCAGACTTAGACCTACACACTATGCAAGGGATGCCTGCATCGCGGAGCTTCTTATCAAGAGCTTGAAGGTCGAGTGGATACTGATCAATATCAAGCGCACCGAACCGGCACTTGTTGTCTTCGTTAATAGGAATAGATCCAACGCCCCAGTCTCCGGCGATGTGGGACTTAATCAATTCTAATGTCAGAGGCTTCCGTACAATATAAGACTTCGCCTTCTGCTTTCCAGCGCGTCTCTCATCTGATATCTGTGTCTGTCCGTGCGCTGCGCTGAAGCCCTCAAACGCAGCCATAAACCGTTCTGCTAGGCTCATAGCAAACTCCTTATGGTAAAAAGCAGGGGATGATTACCAACGTGACTGAACTAACGCTGGTAACCTCGCTGCTGCCCCCTGTCCAGCAGTATTACCTCCTATCTAGAATGGGAGGTCTTCGTCATTAACCGCTGCCTTCGGTTCAGCTTCCTCGCTGCTGACCGCCGAGGTCTTGATCTCACCCTTCTGGAATGACTCGAAGAATGACTTAGCTGCTTGCAGCGCGGACCCCGGAACTTCGGTTGGTTCCATCTTCTCTACACTGAGATTGAACCACGAGCCTTTGTCGTTTGATTCTTGGATGCCAGTTAGCTTCCACACAGTACCCCACATCGGTGGGTTGAATGGTCCGTTCTTACCTTGGTACTGAACCATACGCATCATTGTGTTCCAACGCTTGGATACTTTGATGCCTGTCTTCTTAAGGTCACAGATAGCAGTCTGTGTACCACCTGTCTCTGGGTTTACGATCATCACCAGATGCTGGGCTGACCGAACAAGTTCATTACCTGATGGCAGAATTTCTTTTGAACCCATACGTTGTGTGTTACGGACGTTCTCGTCGTCAGGGTTTAGTTCCCCAACAAAACCACCGCCAGCTTCCTTGTCGATGAACTCGAGGTACTTAACTGTGTAACCACAAGGGATAACCACAACTCCCTGTTCAGCTTCCCAGAACTCTCCGGTCACTGTGTTAAACAAGTCACCTGCCGACGCACCCTTGATATACTTGGGATCAGACTTGATTAGCTGGGGTGACAATGGCTGAAGGATACGCAGGAACGGTATCTGCATGTCCTCTGTGCCAATGGCATCCATACCAGCACCAGCGTGTGCCTCGAACTCTTCCATAATATTCGCCACCGCAGTGGTCTTTGCTTCTGCTACTTGTGTGTCACTCATAACTAACTCCGTTTAATCGTTGCTTCATTACCAACAAAGACTCCGAACGTATCAAAGTCCAATTCCTTACCAGCTTCCACGCGCTGCCGTACCCACGACTTGAGTGTCGAAGGGTGGATGTGCGTTTTCTGTGCTGGATCTAGCCCCTGTGTCCGTAGGTCATCAATGACAGCACCTGCCATATTGTCCTGACCTGCGGAGAAGGATACCACAACATCGTTCTTGATGATGTCAGCCTCACCGATCGAGCGGAGAAAAGCAAAGGCTTCGTCGCGCTTGTCTTCGGCAATACGAGCATGCACAAAAGGTCGCACCTTGACCTTGTGTCCATCAACCTCGAGGCTATCAACCCCCATCTCTTCCATAAGAGCAGGGATATCTTCTGTTGTGATTTTAGTTTTGCGAAACTTTAGATCTTTCAGATGCTGTTCAGCAGCCTCAATATCCTTGTTCACTTGTATGGATTGGCGGATCAGGTTTGATAACCGTGATGCGCCTTCCTTATTGACTGTGTCGAACTTACCGGCATCGACTTCCTCTTCCATTAGCGAGAACACATCGCTCATAATTACACCTCATAGTTAAAAGTTTCAGCCCTTCGGCTTTGGATTGACCACCATATAGAGTGGCTTAGTCTTGGTCAAGCTGCTTTTTCGCTAGCCTCTTTCTTGACCATATGCGCTAGTTGTTTGCTTACACTGCGGTCACTTTGATGTGCCAAATGTTTTAACATTTCGTAGATCTCAGCAGTGATAGACACTGATTTCCAATTAGGGCTTTTCATCTTTACTCCTTCTTTTCATACTGTTATTGTCTCAACTTATCTTACACAAGAACGTGGGGTCAAGTACCAAATGGGACCGGATCATAGAATTTGTGATGGTAAGAGATCTGAACTTGTTGCAGCCGAATGGTTGTTGTCACAAGGCTGTTATGTGTACTCCCCTTTCATCGAGCAAGGACCGATTGATCTTATAGCTCTGAGTCCTAAAGGCGAACTCCTGATGTTCGATGTGAAGACTGTAGCTAGGCGGGAAAACGGGACAATTATAAGCCGCACTCTGAAACAAAAGCAGCAGCAACTCGGCGTCCGACTTCTCTATGTTGATCTCGTTACGCACGAATGTCACCTTTACCCCCATCAATTCAACCCCTCAAAAACCTCAAACCAAAACGCTGCTAATCGTCACCACGGCGGGGAGAAACTTCAAGCCATTTCCTCGCTTCTTCACCCAGAGTCTTTGCCGACAGATCAATCTTCGCACGAAGAGACTTGACGATATACTCATCAATCGTACCCTTCGATAAAAAATCTACATAGATTACCGTGTTCTTCTGCCCGATACGATGACACCGATCCTCTGACTGTACCCGGGTCTCGAGGTTGAAGTCGTTTGCATAGTAGATCACGTTAGTCGCAGCCGTCAGGGTCAGGCCATAGCCTGCGGTCTGTGGGTTGGCAACAAAGAACCTCGCATCTTCAAACTGGAATCTACGGATCGCGGTCTGCCTGTCCTCATCGCTAGTGTCACCGAAGTAACTGACCGTGGAACTCGAACCGTGTGCCTTCTTCAACGCAGCCTCGATGTTCTTGATGTCGTACCTGAACCTCGACCAGATGATCACTTTGCCGGACATCTCTTCAATAGTTTCTAGCAGCGCGTCCAGACGCTTTGTCTTGAACTCGACTAGCTCACCATCGTCTGTCATTAAGTGACCGCACAGCACCTGCTGAAGGCGCAGCAACTGGGTCATCACGGCTGGAGCAGACACCAACTCACCATCATCGAGTAATGCAATAGCCGCGTTCTTCAGTGACATATAATGTTTAAGCTGCTCATCCGTCATGCCAACGTGCCTGATAGTGTAGACCTTGTCCGGCAGGTCGAGCGCATCCTCCTTGGTTACGCGATACGAGAAACGATCCAGCTTGGTAGAAAGCTCATCAAGGTTTCTGTATCCCACGACTTGCTGAAAACTGTGGTTGCCCATCCGTTGAGTTCTTGTGATAGCGTACCGTCCTTGGAATGAATAGTAAGAGTCGTGTCCAAGTAGTTCCTTGGACATGAATTCACATTGCGAGTAAAGATCCATCGGCGACTTAGTGACTGGCGATCCTGTGAGTATACGGCGAAACGATGCACCCTTACCAAGCGCAACCAAAGCCTTAGTCCTCTTGGCCTTTGGGTTCTTAATAGTTGTTGACTCATCAACCGCAAGTAGAAACGCCGATCCGCGAACAAACATCTCCAAGTATTTTCGTACCTTCGGCGTCGCAAATCCCTCAACATTAACCAGTAAGATGCGGAGCTTTTCACGCTGCGTAACACCTTCCGTGAGGTGGTTCGTCTGAGTCTTGTTTGGGTTCGGATTCCAAACATAGACCTCATGTTCAATGTCCTCTGGTAAATGAGCAGGTATCTCTGATATCTGCCAGTTCCGGTATACCCCCTTTGGCGCAACGACAATCGCGGTGTCGATGTGTCCGCCTTCGTATAACCAAGTGATGTTGTCAATGAGTACCTTTGATTTGCCACAGCCCATCTCCATAAAGTAAGCGTAGTTTCTTTGTGAATGGGATTTTTCGAGCGCAACTCGCTGATGCTCATACGGCTCCGTCTTGTATTTAAATTTCATGATGTCCTCCACGGTGTAAGTCAAGCCCCTACTTGTACACCGTACATTTATGCTGGGTCGTCTAAGTCAAAATCAGCGGTAAAAGAAAACACAGCCTTGCTGCATGCCTCGTCATCATCATCGATATCGGAGCGCGGTTCTGGGAACTTCAGTATATTCTCCCGCTCCACACCAAGTAAAATCTCTGCGATCCTGTCTGCACCCAGTGGTGCATAGGCTGAGATCTTATCGACAGCCTCTTCTAAGTTTAGATCGCCGGACTCATACCGATCTACAATGGTCAGCATATCCTGCGTCTCTTGAGACATTTCATTCGTCATCTAATCCTCCTTGCATCATTGCGAACTTCGCCGACTCGAGATAGAACAAGATCTCCGCCACATCCCCTTGCGTGGTGATCATTTTAATTCCCCCTTCGTGGTCTTCGCCTAGTATCACAACATCTTTCAGCGTTTCCCCGGCTAACTTACAAACGACAGGCACTGCCTCCGATGTAAACTCCAGCCGTTTGTTTAAATAAATTACGTTATTGTCCTTCGTATCGTCTGACATTGTCGGGGAACCCTTCCAGAATTTGTCGTTTCCTATCACGCATATCGAGATAGGTCTCTAGCCGTGTCCGTGTCTTCTCAGCTTCACGGTATAGGCCAGCAGTCTGCAATTCTGTAAGCTCCTCGTCAAGTATCCTAATGATACGGTTCAGCCCCGCAAGATCCTGTTCCATACAGCCTCCAAAAATTCTTTATCTTCGTCAGAGTAATCATCTGGATAGTCTTCCATATACTCCAGTTTGTCTCTGACAAGTTTATCCATATATGTAACCGCATCAGGCCATAGAATTTCTTTCTTGCCGACAGCGTCAGCAACGATCTGTTCTTCGGTAGGCTCCAGCCTTGTCTCATACATATCCCGCTCCCACTCAGATGGCATTGTATCATCCACTATAGCATCAGATACTGGGGTGCTGTCAATTATGGTAAGCTTACATGAGGTGCAAGTCTTCTTGAAACTTGGCGCAAGCTGCGTCTCAGTGCTTGACCCACACTTGGGACAGCGGCCTGCGTCCAACGCCACCTGCCACGACCCATCTCCTTTAATAATACTACTCAATGTTCTGTCCTCTCTTGCTCTGCGTCCTTACGCATTTCACTGGCTGATGCCGCAGCCGCAGCCAACGCCGATGCATGTAGGTATGTTACAAACGCTGGATCATCAGGGTTGTTGCTCATCAGCAGCGTCATGCCTGTTGATAAAAAAAGATAAGCAGCCATATCTGGATCAAGTTCCATCAGTTGCAGATCGGTCAGCAAATCCTCAATCATCTGACCAGCCTGCTCTGCCTCCTTGTCGTTCATCTCTGCGACTTTCATATGTACTTACTCCAATAATTATCCCACGCCTCGCGCATCATTTCTGTCAACTCGATGTCTTGAATGTGCCGGACAAGCGGAGCGTATTGCTCCATCTCTTGTGTGAACTCTCCGAAGTGCTCACAACTTCCAATGGTCTGCGAAGCAAAATCCCAATACTGATCCTCCCATTCCATCGCCATAGCCTTCACCTTACCCATATCAGTAGCCCTCCTCTGGGTGCGTTTCCCACCATTTCATTTCGCGAAACGGTTCCTCAATGTGCAGCGGTCTTACCCGCTGCACAAACTCTGTTGTGCGTTCTACTTCCTCGACCCTAGGATCTTCATAGCAAAGCCAGTCCTTCGGCTTATAGAACGTGCGTATTTTTTTACGTTTTGTCATGACCTTCGTCATAAATCTCATATCCATAGCCAGCCCCCACAAAAGTACCTTTGTTATAGTATGTGCCGACATCCTCGTTTCGAGTGTCTGCGTTATCACCGAAGGCATCCTCCGGCAGATTAGCTGTCGCCTTCGCCCACGCCTCTCGAATCTTCTCGCGCTCCACCGCATCATGATGCCCGATAGTTGCCATTGGCATATGCGTCCAGTCTCCACGGTGCGTCCGCACCCGCTCACGTTTTCTAGGCATCAACCCCAATCCTTTCTGTCTTCTTCCTCATTAAAGCCCTTGGTGTAGGCAACAATTTCATCGGCTGACATATCTTGCAGCGCGATCCTCTGACCTTTGCCAGTACCCTCAGGATACCAGTGCGGGTTGAAAGGTCTACCATAATATCTGTCTGCCGAACCTCGATCACGCGGACTGCCGTGCGCGGTGCTAAAACTTTGCGACATAACTCAACCCCTCTTTCTGAAAGGCTTTCACCTTCTGATACTCGCGCCACTTCGCATCGATCTCCGCTTGTGACACCTCCTCGAATATCGCATCTCCGAACTCGCGCATCGTCCTGCGAACCTCTTCATCGACATGAATTAAACGATCATCAGTCATCGCTGCCCTCCAGATTAAACTGTCTGCGTAGCTGCCACATACTGTCGTCCAGTTTCTTGACATCAGACATCCACAAATCCTGACACTCATGCAGACTCATCATCGCACTGCTGATTGCATCATAAGCTTCCTTCACTGCATCGCGTTGCTCTTGCGACAGCTTGTCGATGCCCTTCTGGCGACACGCACAATCCTTCTCGCGCTGCTTATCCCAATACGCTGACTTCTCGTCCAACGACCAATCCTGAAAACCCTCTGGTACTTTACTCATTTCCTGCCTCCATTGCCCATAAAACTTCTGCATCAGTGCCACCAGTCAGTGCCACCACTTCGACCATTGCTTTGATCTCTGCCTCATCAAGGCCGTCAGCTTGGACGACCACCTCACGTTCGGTCGTGACCCGAACATTCACACGATATGATCCACGATTAGTCATCGTCCATCTCCTCTTGCGTGTAATAGCAATAGAACTGACACTTGGGGCATTGCTCCGGAAGCGGCGCGATATGCTCTTCTGTGTGCTTGCAGTTCAAACACTCCATTAAAGTTTTAGTCATTATTAATTCTCCCTCCATATTTCAGTGAAGACACGCTTGTCTTTCAGTTCATCATAGGTGGCCTTGGTCACCTCGTAGTGGCGACCAGCCCCATATGCCATACCACCATTCCAGTACATACCTTCCGGCAAGCCGTCAGAGTCATGCTCATCCAGCCCATACCAGTCCTTGGCGAGTTCTTCCATTACCTGATCAGGATCACCTGCGGTTGCGAACAGGAAGGTTTGCTCAACCTCGAACTCACCATACTGCTCGTCTATGTTTCCGATATAATATTTCATTAGCAAAATACCTCCTTACCAAATGTACCTAGTTGAATGATCAGGTCATAGTCATAGGCATCCAGTTGACCAATATCATCGAACACTTTGCCGCGCCGATAATCATCAAGCAGTGCAATGCCTTCGACAATTACATCAAAAGAATTCCTGTACCAGCGTGTGGGCTGCGGCTCACCGTCATCCACATGCATGATGATTTCAAAATTCTTCTCGACAATTTCCTTGCCAGACTTCAGATCGTTGCCGCCAGTGTGGATGTACTCGATCCAGTGGTTGCTGCCACCCTCGAGCGCACCAATCCAAATGCCTTCGGCAATCTCTTCCCACTCCGCCCTGTTTGGCGAATACACCAAATGAATTGTCGGCATACCAGCGCAACCCATTTGAACTTCTGCATCAATAGTCATTTTATGTCTCCTCGCTTCAAAGCATTTGTGATTAACTTGTTCGACAACGCATGTCGGTCTTCTGCCGCATTTTTTCCATCAACGGTTCTAGTCCAACTTTCGGGCAGTGCCGCAACTTCATCGACAGGACAATGCGGATACTGCCGACCATCGATCACACCCAATTCATAGGCAGTGCGAATTTCATTCTCAATGTTGAGAAGATCATCATAGCCAATGATGCAACCAAACTGGTCATCCTCGCGCCACTTAGCGCACTTGTCTTTATCATCTCCTGTTGCCCATTCAATGATCTTTGCCACACGCAATTTTGCTGAAAACTTCATTACACTTTCTCCCTTGAATAAACGTCAATGCGTCTGAACACTTCTTCGATTACTGAAACCGTAGCGTCAATGGTGTCATCATCAGGGCAGTGACCTTCAACGTGCTGAACCCATCCGCCATCGCGTAAACTTTCCATATCATCCAACAAACAAGCTTTTAGCTGTTCGTTGGTCAGGTCTTTTAAATAATTCATCACATTACCTCCTTCCAATTACGAATGTTTGGCGAGTCGTCTTCCCAAATCATTTTGGTTTCTTGGTCATAACGCAAACTTATCCATTCCGGACAACCGTCCGTAGCTAGATCAAACAACTCATGAGCCAGTTTGTCTGCGGCCTCGACCGACTCAGCGCGAACCTCGATCTGTTTCCAGACCACCGCATTTATTTCCACAAGATAGGTTCTCATCTGTCGCCCCTTTCCCAAGCTGGCTTTTCATTGCGATCTTCATCGCTAACTTCAAAGATGTTTAGTGTGTGCTGCTCGTAACGCTCTTCATGATCATCACGAGTAACAGTGAAAATTTCATGCGCCAGTTCATAGGCAGCATCCTCATCAATCGCATTGACGCGAATTGTCTTGGTGACAATGGCCTCAATCTGCACATCATAGGTTTTGGTTTTCATTCGCCTATCTCCCTTTCAATGCACTCCCACGCACTTTCATATGCATGATCCCAGTTTAAAACCTCACCAATTTCAACCCAGTAATCGGCTAGACTTCTTGCCTCGTGATTAAGGCAAGGTCTGTGATCCATTGGCAGTTCGCCAGAAAAAAATAAAGGGTTCATTCTATTATCCATCCTTCCTCAATTAACTGCTGGGCAATGTCGTTAGCAAACCGATGGTCAATGACCAAGGCATCGCCCCAACGAATATGAAAATCATCAGTGCCTTCACAAGCCTGATCCAAATTGTCCTTGGCTGCACCATTCAATGGCTGGCACAAGAATATAGAACCGTGGTTCTCGAACCTGTAATCAACTTGCTGCATTACACAACCCCCTTTGCTTTGCGGATCATCTCGACCACCTCTTCATAAGAATGCTTCACGGCATAGCCATTGACCGATGCATAATGCTCGATCACATGTTCGATCGCATTGATCTGCCTTCTGATCCGGCCAGACATAACCGAAAACTTTGTGTCGCATAGATAGTAAGAACCACCATCACGAAGCTTCAATTCCAATTCAATCATCTTATCCATTCTTCTTACCCCCATAAGCAATTCGCTTGGACATAGCCGCCTTCAACCACGCCCGATTGTTAATAGCCAGATGCAAGACCCGCGCACCTAGTGTCGGCTTGCGTAGTCCTATCGTGTAGGCTCTCGAAGCGCGAACCGCGATCCTTGGTTTGTCTGTTGTCATAGTCCTGACCCCTTGATAGAATAAAAACTAACATTCATGAGGTAAGAATAATGACTTTTAAGGTAAGGTCAAGCACTAAATTAATCTATAGTGTATTCTCCTCGAAAAAAGAGTAGGTGTGTTGCTGCCAAAATGGTGTAACGAGTGTAACGAGTGTGACGAATCTTCTGTAACTCTTGTCCAGTAAGGGTTTCAGTCGTTACACTACACAGTTTTAAAGTGTAACGAGTTGAAGAGAAGTGTAACGAGTTCTAAAAATTACAGATGGCAGGGCATTTCATTTTCTGAAAATATTTCTAAAAAACGAGGAGAATACACTATGGAAGAGGCAGATAAGCCGAAGGGCAAGGGCGGAAGACCCGCTGGTCTGACCCAAAGACAACGAGAGTTCGCAAAGTATATTGTCGAGGGCATCTATTCAAATGCGGAGTGTGCAAGGAAGGCTGGCTATTCAGCCGATTCAGCCGCCGTACAGGCCTCGAAGCTGCTAAACGGCAGAGACTTTCCCGAAGTGCCACCACTGATTAAAGAGATGCGAGAAGAGCGGGAGCGCAGATATCGTGTCACCCTGACAGGACAATTAAAACGGCTGGAAGAACTGTCACGAGGGGCTGAAGATTCTGGTCAATTCTCTGCCGCAATCAATGCTGAAAAGATACGGTCTGCCCTTGGTGGCCTGACCATTGATAGGCGAGAGAACAACCACATTCACCAGCTTGATGCGTTAAGCAGAGAAGATATCGCAGCCCGACTTGCTGATCTTCGCAAGAACTATCCAACAGCGTTTGATGATATGAAGAGGGTGACCGATGCCAAAGACAGAGAAGAGCCTATCGAACTTATTGAAGCAACATATGCCGAAGCGGACGCACTACCAAAGGATAGAGAATAGAGCCGGAGAAGGTATGCCGGACGTTTATATCTGTATGGATGGGGTGCCGTTGTGGGTGGAATTAAAGATAATAAAGAATAATCGAGTTTCTGTATCTAAATCACAGATAGCGTGGCATTCGGCGCACAATCGTTGTGGGGGCGTTTCTTTTTTCTTGCTGCACGACCCCTGCCAAGGCGACCTATATTTGTTTGGCGGGGCTTCTACGCTCGATCTAGGGGCATCCTGCGTCTCTGCCCTGCGTCCTGCGTCCTTATATATAGGATCGATGGCCGGCGCCGTTCGAGAATTGCGCGCCTGCGGCCTAGCAGCGTGGACTGGATCGTTTATTGCCTGAGTCCTGCGTCCTGCGTCCTGCGTGTCATGAATAAAAAAGCGGAGGACGAAAGCCCTGCGGCCTGCGCCCTCCAGTCTAGGGAGATTAATCATGAATGAGTAAAGCATAGAACAGAAAAGCGGGCGCCGTCAAGCGGCGCCCGATACCCTATTAAAATTCATTCTCTAAATACTCTCGAAGCTCGCTATCGGCTCGATCAAGAAGCATTTGTTCTACGTTGTCGTCAGATAAGGCAACGTCTGGATCAATTAAGAGTTCGCCGCATAGGCTGATAAAATCTAGCTTGGTCATGAGTACCCCCTAGTGTTGGTAATAGGTGACGTTGGCAACCGAACGATCCCAACAAGCGCGACAATCTTTGCACTTGCCTTCTTGCGTAGGCGCAGGGCATAGGTGGCCGGTAATATTCCCGCCGTGACTGGCAACGGTGCTGGTGTTCTGCCAAGCCTTGGCCGGCGCGTCGTCGATCATATGGGCGGACATTCGCAACGTGACGTTGGCCGGTAGGTTTCTGGTGCGTAGTACGTCGCCCCAAATCTTATATTCGCGGGACGGTATCCAATGGACAAGATGCGGTGTCGCCTCGCATACATCTAGAATGTTGTGCCCCATTGCAACGCTATCGCAGTCACCACTATCGAACCATCTAAACTCCGGCTTGCGTAGTGTATTAAGCAGGGCAACCATACGCGGCACAAAATCGATTGAATGAAAAAATTCTTCGCGCCGTTCCATAGCCTGCTTTACGTTCGGCATGTTGTACATGCCTTTAAGCGCATAACACTTTTCGCATGTGCTGCCCTTAATCTTGCGTAGCTTTTGTCCGACGTGACATAGCCGGGCTGATCGGCTGATTGAATGCCCGGGCATTTTAGATACGTTGGAAAGCATTCTCTTGTCTTGATTAGTCATAATTAAACCCCTTTGTTTATCGTTTGATTTATTCTAGCGCAAGTTACCACAAAATAAAACAATTAATTTCGGGCTTGCGTCCTGCGTCCTGCGTCCTGCGTCCTGCGCGTTTATATAATGGGCACCGGATCGCGGATAAAAAGAGGGGCAGCTTGCGCTGCCCCTTGAGTGGGTCTATTCGACCTTGGAGATTCTTGGATCGCGGAAATGTCGCAAGCAATTCGACTCCGCTGCGTATGCATTGGCAACCTCGATCATCTCCGGCATCATGATAAACACGCGCTCGAGGTTGTGGTTGTCCAGTCTAGATAGCGCGGAGTGTAGGTTATCGACCGCAGCCGCGAGGGAAAAGGTGCGAGTGTCGGCAATGCCGACACTCTTTAAAAGTTTCTGATAGTTTTGCATTAGGCGTCCTCCTCATTCCAAACAGTTACCATTAGGTATTGCATGCTTTCCAGTTCGTATTTGATATGCTCGATGGCATCGATAAGATCCTCATTATGCACGTCGTTATCGAACTGCTGGCAAAGATCGTCGATAATGTCGAGGGCTTCATCGACCTTGCAGTTAGCTTCGCTAACCTTGTTTAGGATGGTCTCTTTAGTCATGACTATATCTCCTTAGTCTTTATGGCAGGGGATAACCTCCCCTTTGGTATCACCTATTATATAGTTTTTTACCGCACGGTAAAGCAAAAAGATCGAAGCTGCCTCTACGGTATTAAAATACCACATGCCCCTGCGGCCTGCGGCCTGCGCGTTTATATATGGGGCGCTGCGCCCTGCGCGTTTGACCCCCAAATCCCGAAGGGATTTGGGGAAAGGATCGAGCACCGTGGCACTCGATCCTAGGTTGTTAGAGCCAATCGCTTTCGATCTGCCAATAGTCTTCGTCGGCAGTCTTGACCGCCCAATAAGGCGACAAGCCATCCTCGTGATAGTCCCGCCAGTTAGCGTCGGGCATGTCTTCGATGCCTAATCCAAACCTACGAGTGCAGCACTTGTCGCACTCTTTCATGAATTCATCGAAAGGCATTGATCTGGTGTCGTATGGTATCGCCATAGCTAGCCCCTATTCATGTCTTGAATGTTGAACAAACAGCCAAGGATTGACCAAAACAGGCCGACACTGCCTATTGATATCATGCCGATGCCGGTGACGATGGCAAACATGTCATCGATAAACAGGCAGTGATAGCCCGCCAGTCCAACGGTGCCGGTGGCGATGATCATCATGCCCCAAACGTATGTCATACGCTTGGCGACGGTTCTTCTATGAGCAATAAATGCTGGTCTCATGATAGTCTCCTAAGTTTATTGTTTACCGTTTCGTCCTTTTGGACGCTTCAGCGCCAGCGCTCACTGGCGGACGGTGGCGGGAGCCGAAGCCCCCGCCGGTTGTGTTAGTCGCAAGACCAGATGTCTTTGAACTGCTTGCGGTCATGAGCCGCAACCGGAATGATCTTCTCGACAACGCGGCTTAGAAAGCCTTGTGCAATGCATTCCTTTTGAAACGCCCGCATCTCAGCGTTTGCAGCAGCAGCGCGATCCTTGAGCAGCAGATAGCGTGCCTTGGCATTCGCTGGGTTAGACATTGGCCGTCCGGCCTTCTTGAGAACTTTAGTCATGATCCTAATCTCCTAGGGTCTGGCGACGGTGGTTTATCCCCCGTCTGTTGAAAACAGATTATCAACCTGATCAGGTAAATCAACCATAAAATAACTTATTTTACCTTATTATATGTCAAACATTTGACAGTCTTGGGGTTACTGGCAACGATCGGCAATCAGGTTTCGGATCGCTTGACCCCCCACCCCCTATATTTGGGCGGGCTTGCGCGTTATACCGGCCTCGTATTGTTGGGTTGATAAATTCATTGCCGTGTATTATCGTTCGGCTATGACAATGAACCTAGATGCAGTCCCCGAGGACGTACTAAAAGAAATTTTCTTGTTAGAGGACCAACAAAAGCGCTTGTTGGCTCGAGAACAGTCGCAAGAAAAATTTATGGCCTACGCTAAACACGTCTATGACGGGTTCATAGAGGGGACCCATCATAGAATCATAGCCGAAAAGCTCGAGCGCATAGCCTCGGGCGAACTAAAAAGACTGATTGTCAATATGCCACCCCGACATTCTAAATCAGAATTTGCATCCTATCTCATGCCGTCTTGGTTTTTGGGGCGGAACCCAAAATTAAAAATTATTCAAGCTACAATGAATACTGAACTTGCTGTAAGATTCGGTAGAAAGGTTCGTGACCTCATTGCTGATCCTCTTTATAAGGAGATCTTCCCTGATACGGACCTGAAACAGGACAGCCAAGCGGCAGGTCGTTGGGAGACTAGCGCTGGCGGGGAATATTTTGCAGCCGGGGTGGGCGCTGCAATGACTGGTCGTGGCGCGGACTTGTTGATCATTGACGATCCGCACTCGGAACAAGATGCTTTGTCCTCGACTGCTTATGATAATGCGTGGGAGTGGTACACTTCTGGTCCTCGTCAGCGTTTGCAGCCGGGGGGAACCATCATTATTGTCCAGACCCGGTGGTCCAAGAAGGATATTACCGGGAGGTTACTGCAAGCCCAGCAAAAAGACATTATGGCTGACCAGTGGGAGGTAGTAGAATTCCCTGCAATTTTGCCCTCGGGGGAACCATTATGGCCTGAATTCTGGAAAAAAGAAGAGCTACTGAAAGTAAAAGCTTCGCTATCCGTAGGAAAGTGGAACGCGCAGTGGCAACAAAATCCTACATCAGAAGCAACCGCGATGGTCAAGCGAGAGTGGTGGCAGGTGTGGGAAGAAGAAGATATCCCTGAGTTAGACTATGTTATCCAGTCGTATGATACTGCCTACAGTAAAAAAGAAACGGCTGACTATTCTGCAATCACAACGTGGGGCGTGTTCCAGCCACACAGAAACGGGGACCAACATCTTATATTAATGGATGCCAAGAAGGGTCGTTGGAACTTCCCCGAACTAAAGGCCATTGCACAGGAAGAGTACGAATACTGGGAACCGGAGTTGATGTTGATTGAGGCGAAAGCTTCTGGTACACCCTTGGCAGACGAGATGAGGTTACTGAACCTCCCTGTTGCTACCTTTGCCCCCGGTCGTAAGCGTGGGGGCGGCGGTATGGATAAGACAACACGCATGCATATGGTCTCCCCTATTTTTGAATCGGGCAAAGTGTGGTATCCTGAAGGCGAGAAATTTGCAGATGAAGTTATAGAAGAGGTCGCATCATTTCCTAATGGCGATCATGATGACTTCTGTGATAGTATGACAATGGCTCTGATGAGATTTCGTCAGGGTGGTTTCATCAATCTGCGTGGAGAAGAGTTTGAGGATGATCCTCCTCGTAAAGCAAGAGAGTATTATTGATGTCAAGCAAAGAACCTCAGACCAAGAAAATAGATATTACAACGGCGGACATAAAAGATCTGGACAAGCTGATTGCTCAGTTGAAGAAGGATCAGGCGAAGGCTGTCAAGAAAGCATGTGGGGGGTACCACAAGAAAGCTCGTGGTGGTACGTTTAAGGGGACTTTCTAGTGGCTGGTGACAAGGAAGAGGTTATTGACGGGCGTACCTTGAAAGAGATCAAGGAGATTGCCCAGCGTGATATTAGCCAGCTTACCGACAAGCAGTGGGAGCGTATCACCAAGGACCCAGTAAAGAGAGCCAAGGGCGGAGTTGCGAGAGGCTTCAGTCCTATTGCCCGTCCACAGAGATTTAAAGGAGTGTTCTAATGGGTATTTCAATTAAAAAAGGCGTAGCTGTCTACAAAGAAAACATGAAAAAGTTACGAGAAGAACAGAAGCGTCGTAAAGAACACAACGAAAAGTTTTATCCAGAAACCAGCAGGAAATACGGCGGCGCTGTTATGAAAGCCCGTGGCGGAACTTTTAAAGGAACATTTTAATGGCACTACCTCCACAGATGGTTGAGTCTGCAATGGGTGCTGGTGGCCCCGGTATGACTATAGAAGAACAGATGACCGAGGTCCAAGTACCTATGGAAGAGTTACCGGCTGGTATTGAGATGGCTGGTGATGAGGAGTCTGTTGAGGTTGTAGCTGAAGAGTACGATCACAACGCAAACTTGGCAGAGGTTCTAAGCGACGCGGTCCTAGGTTCTTTGTCCTCGGACCTTGGTAATAGTGTTGATGAGGACAAGTCGTCCAGAGAAGATTGGGAAGAGTCTATTTCAAAGGGCTTGGTGTTGCTTGGTATTAATTATCAGGAGCGCAACGAGCCGTTTCTGGGTGCTTCTGGTGTAACACATCCGCTTTTGTCGGAGGCTGTAACGCAGTTTCAGGCGCAGGCTTACAAAGAGATGTTGCCGCCGGGTGGTCCTGTAAAGACGCAGATTATAGGGCAGCAGAGCAAAGAGGTTGAGGATCAGGCCCAGCGTGTCAAGGACTTCATGAACTATCAGATCACGGAGGTGATGGAAGAGTTTGATCAGGACACAGATCAGATGTTGTTCTATTTGCCGATCACTGGTTCTACATTCAAGAAAGTTTATTTTGATCCGACACGGCAACGTGCTGTGTCTAAGTTTGTTCCGGCTGAAGATTTGATTGTGCCGTATGCTGCATCAGATCTGCGTACAGCGGAGCGTTACACACATGTCGTTCGTATGAGCGAAAATGAAATCCGTAAGTTACAGGTAGGAGGTGTATATCGTGATGTTGACCTATCTCCATCAGAAGATGACGAGTCTGACACAACAATTAGAAGCAAGACTGACGAAATTCAGGGACTCCGTCCGGGATACAGTGACGAGCTTTATACTATATATGAAGTCCACGTTGATCTTGACCTTGAGGGATTTGAGGATCTGGATGAGATGGGTGAGCCTACGGGTATCCGCTTGCCGTATATCGTCACTATGGACGCTGATTCGGGACAGATTCTCTCGTTAGTACGGAACTATCGTGAGCAGGATCCGCTTCGTCGCAAGCGTGATTTCTTTGTTCACTACAAGTTTTTGCCGGGCTTTGGTTTCTATGGCTTCGGTTTGTTGCACATGATTGGAGGGTTGAGCCGTGCTGCGACATCTATTCTCCGCCAGCTTATCGACGCTGGCACGTTATCGAATCTACCGGGCGGCTTTAAGGCACGGGGCGTTCGTATTAGAAATGACGATGAGCCTGTTAACCCGGGTGAGTTCCGCGATCTTGATGTTCCCGGCGGTGATATTCGCAATGCTCTTATGCCGCTCCCGTACAAGGAGCCTTCTGCAACGCTGGGTCAGCTACTCGGGGTGGTCGTTGATTCGGGCAGACGATTTGCACAGGTTGCGGACACAAAGGTCGCAGATGTCAACTCACAAGCTCCCGTGGGAACTACAGTGGCACTTATCGAGCAGGGATCTAAAGTAATCTCAAGCATTCATAAGCGCCTGCATTACGCTCAGAAAGCTGAGTTCCGTATGTTGGCGGAGATCTTTGCTAATAACCCAGTGCCGTATCCTTATCAGATCGGGCCGAACATCAACCCGCAGATTATGGCGCAGGACTTTGACGGGCGTGTAGATATTCTCCCAGTCTCTGACCCGTCAATCTTTTCTATGGCGCAGCGCCTGTCACTGGCACAGACACAGTTGCAGCTTGCACAGGCCGCGCCGCAGATGCACAACCTGTACGAAGCCTATCGTCGGATGTATGATGCGCTGGATGTTAAAAACATCGATGCAATTCTACCGGCACCGCAGCCACCACAGGCTTTGGATCCGGCAATGGAGAACTCGAATGCCTTGAAGGGTATGCCGAGTCAGGCGTTCAAGGAGCAAGATCATCGCGCCCACATTCGTGTGCATGCGTCGTTGATTCAGTCTCCTGCCATTCAGGCCAACCCGCAAGCTTTTGGTATTTTGCAAGCGCACGTTCAGGAGCATGTAGCTTTGTTTGCGCGTGACATTGTAGAAGCTGTACTGAAGAAGGGTGTAGACGAGGCGCAGATGGCTGGTGAGCCAGTTCCTCAGATCGATCCGACTGTGATTGATGCGATGATTGCCCAGCAGATTGCTGAAACACTTGAGCAGTTGGCACCACTATTGATGCCACCGCAGCAACCAGATCCACTTGTACAGATCCGGCAGCAGGAGTTGCAGAACGATACTGCTGAGATTCAGCGCAAGATGCAGAACGATCAGATGGACTACCAAATAGATCAAGCCAAGATGCAGCAGCAGATGGAGTTGGCTATGGAGCGTTTGAACGCACAGATGGATGTAGCAAATCAGCGTAACGATGTGAATGTGTATCGTATTAATACGCAGGCTGAGTTAGCTCGTGATAGGAACCGTGGACAGTGATTATGTGGGATATGCACAACCGCACGACTAAAGAGCAAGCCGAAAAGAATCGGAGTGAAAAATGTTACAAGCGTTAATTGGTCCGGCGACCGAATTGATTGGTAAGTTCGTCGAGGACAAAGACCAGAAGAATAAGCTGGCGCATGAGATTGCCACTATGGCGGAGCGGCATGCACAGGAGCTTGCCAAGGGTCAGTTGGCTATCAATGCTGAAGAAGCCAAGTCACGGAATATTTTTGTGGCGGGTTGGCGCCCAAGTGTGGGCTGGTGCTGTAGCTTGGCCTTATTTGCTCACTTTCTGGTCTTCCCGACTATGGATGTAGTAACTGCATATATGGGTGTTGAGCCAGTGGCTTACCCTCAGTTTGATATGGATAGTCTGATGACTGTCTTACTTGGCATGCTCGGGCTTGGTGGAATGCGTAGCTTTGAAAAGGCCAAGGGCTTAACAAAGTGAGTGTTGAGACTTTTCTTAAATGGAAGATCCTTCCGCGCTTTATGATGTTGATGAGTACCCTAATGTCGTGGCGCTGTGCTGAGTGGTTTATGGCTTTGCCGGAGCCTAGCTCACAGCAGTCGGCTTTTGTTAGCGTTGTTATGGGCGTCATGACTGGCGTCTTTGGGATTTGGATGGGTCATGAGCACAAAAAAGACTAGCCCTTGCGTAGGTGTTTGTGTCTTAGACAAAGAACGTGTAAGATGTATTGGCTGTGGGCGTACCATAGATGAGATCATTAACTGGGGAAAGAAATGGCCGGACCAAGAATAAATCAGTTTGCAGGTGATCTTGGTATCAACCGTTCTTCCGCAAAGAAACTTTTAAAGAAAGCCCGTGGTCGCAAAGACGGCGGGTCAGAGACATTGGAGAAATATATGTCTGAGAAAAAGTACAAAGGACCGATGCCAAAGACTCGTTCCGGTAAAGATGACACCGAATATAACATGCGGTTCAAAGAAGCGCGGGCCGCGCATCTTCGTCGTAAACAAAAAGAAGAGATGAAAGAAGGCGTTAAAGCCAAGGACGGCAAGTATATGTCTTGCGGTGGAATGCGTAAGGCCGTTGGTGGCGGGAAGTTCACTGGAGTTTACTAATGGGCAACTGGAACCAAGATTCATCTGGCCTGTCCGATGAGGATATGGATCAATCCCTCCAGCAAGATATTGCTGCGGCTAATTTTGCTGCCTCTGGGGGAGATCTTGGTAATTACACCTTTGGTGGAAACTTTGTAAACGACGCCGACAATTCGGGTTACACTGGTACTTCGACCAGTATGAATCAAGCTGTAGCAGACATGCAGAGTCTTTTTAATACTCAGCGTGGAATTACTGCCTCGAACCCATATGGTAAAGAGGGCTTTTTTAGCCGGGTTTTGGGTATAGACCCCAGTAAGATCGACTATTCAGGTAATATGGATCTCAATACTCGTATGGGTATTGCTAGTAACCAGTTTTCTAAGTACATGAACCCTCAAAATGTAAAGGGTCAGATTGGTTACAATCCCGCTTATGACACGGCTGAAAAGGGCAAGCTTCGTGCGGGAGTTCAGGACGAAAACTATCAAACAGTTTATGGCCCTGTAATGGAGCAGGCTCGAAAGCAAGGCACAGGTGAAATGCTTGCTCGTGGCGCAATGGGTCTTTTCGGTGGACCCATTGGGATGGCCTTGGCTCAGTTGGGCACTAAGGAATACGGCTTGCCCGGTGTGACTGGTTTTGATTCTTTTGATCCTAATAACCCTAATCCGGGGGGTGGAATTCTAGGCCAGTTTCTTGGCGGCTTAAACCCAACGCAAGCCAAAGAAGCCCTTGTTGGGGCTTTTGCTCCTGTGGCTCCAGCACCAACCCCAACGCAGATTGGTTCGGTGACACCATCACAGTATGAAACCCGCGCCGACATTATTGCAAGAACAAGTCAGCACCCACTAACAGGAGAGACAACAGGTTCTCTTTTCTCAAGCAGGCCACAAAGTCTGCCAGCAACCGGAACTCCAACAGGAGTTGGTATGACAGTTAACACAGAGTTCGGGCCGATGTCCGTTCCAGAGTCAACTATGAGTGTTGCTGGGTACAATGAGCTAAGTCCAGTAGAAAAAATGGCTGTTCAATCTGCTATACAGGAAACTAAACCGCAAGCCTCGGTTGAAACTCAGCAACTTGCAGGAAGTTTTTTTGACAGCTTGTTCAGGGATCCAATGATTTCTCCAGAGGCTAGAGAAATACTAAAAGAAAAAGGTATGACAATAGACGACTTGTTTGCCCCTAAGACACCGACACCAGAATCTGAGAAGCCAGACATTATGGACCTAATTCAAGGAGCCACACAAACCAGCGCTCTCGGTGGCCCGGCAACGGCGAATCAGTATGCTCAAGTAGATTACTCTAATCTAAGTAATGTGGGGGGCAACATGTATCAGGCGGGCCAGCAAAAAAGTGCTTTCGACAGCTTCCTTGAGACATTTGGAATGAAAGAAGCAGGTAGACGGCCAAGCGGACAGATTTACTCTCCCGCCGGGAAGAATAAATCTTTTTTTGATTACATAGGATTTGGACAATGAAAATCGAAATCAAACTAATTCCTGATGGACTTGATCTAGCAAAAGAGATTCAAGATGGTATGCCTGTTGATAAGATGCAGGATGCGTGTCCTATCGCTACGCAGGATGTAGAGACAAACGAGGAGAACCAGCGGTACGCGATCAAAGATCATCAGTACGGGCCAGCGGTTAATCCAGAGGAAAGCTGTGGAACGTGCTCCGTGTTCAACATCACCGAGCATATGCAGCAGTGCATGAAGGACGAGAGCAACGAAGTTGGTTATTGCCAGTTGCTAAAGTTTATGTGTAGTGCTAAGAATAGTTGTGCAGCTTGGGAGGAAGGCGGACCACTTAGTGACCTGCCTTGTGAATGCGGCAACCCAGACTGCGGATGTGGGATGGACGAAGACTAAAATCATTTGAGGGGCAAATGGACGTTTTAGACTTTATCAATCGGTATCAAAAGATGCTGAACACAAGAATTGATTCTCTCAGTGAAGGCATTACCTACGGCAATGTCAAGAACTGGGAAGAATACAAAGCAAGAGTCGGCGAAATACAGGGTGTCGCCTACGCTCTTGATGAACTCAAGGCCCTGCTGAAAAAGGTTAACTATGTCGAAGACACTGATCGTACCTGACTACATCCTCGCGCAACGCGAGGCGAAGAAGAAGGCCGAAGAGGCCGCAAAGAAGAAGCCCCTATCAGAGCGAGTACCACAACCTACTGGATGGCGATTACTTGTCATGCCGTATATGGGTCGTGATAAGACTGAAGGTGGTATTTACGTTCCCGATCAAGTTAGAGAAAGAGAGTCACGCGCTACCGTGGTAGCGTATGTGGTGAAGCTCGGCCCTCTTGCATACAAGGACCCCGACAAGTTTGGTGGTAGTGATCCTTGGTGTAAAGAAGGTGATTGGGTGTGTATCGGACGCTATGCTGGGTCTCGGTTTACAATCGAGGGCGGTGAAGTCCGCATTATCAACGATGACGAGGTCATCGCAACAATCGTCGATCCAGACGATATCAAGTCATACGGAGGGTAGTTGTGTCAACTAACGCCGCAGAAATGGAAGAAAAAGAAATTGATGTTGTTGAACTAGAAGAGACAGAAGCTCCAGAAGCAGAAGTCTCTGAAGATCAGCAGGAGGAGGAAAATCAGGCTCAAAGTAAAGAGGATGAATTATCTGATTACTCTAAATCTGTTCAACAGCGTATTAGCAAGATCACGCATAAGTATCGTGAAGAGGAAAGCGCTCGTAAGTCGGCGGTTGCCTTTGCCGAGGACGTAAAGAAGCAGAACGAGGAACTTCGTAAACGTCTGGAGCAACTTGATAATTCCTATGTGGGTGAGTTTGGAACTCGGATTGAGTCTCAGATTGACGCTGCAAAACGGGCGTATCAAGCAGCTTATGATGAGGGTGACGCCGAGCAAATGTTCGAGGCTCAGAAAAACCTGAGTAGGTTAGCGCTTGATCAGGCACAACTTGAGCAAGCTCGTCGTCGTCGTGAAATTGAACAAGAAGCTCGTGAGCAAGCTGTTCAGGCACCTGTTCAACAACCGCAAGCGGCGCAGCCAGCCCCACCGGATCCAAAGGCAGAAGCTTGGGCTTCTAAAAATGAATGGTTTGGAAGTGATCAGACCATGACATATGCCGCTTTTGGTATTCATAGGCAATTAATTGAGGATGAAGGATTTGACCCGGCGTCCGATGAGTATTATACTGAGCTTGACAGCAGAGTCCGTAAAGAGTTCCCCCACAAGTTTAAGGGAGCCACACGAGGCGATGCAGGACCCCGAGTCGCTTCTGCGGAGTCCAGTGCTTCTAAGGCACCGTCACAAAAGGGGCGCAGAACAGTCAAGTTAACTCCTTCGCAAATTGCAATTGCGAAACGGTTAAATGTTCCGCTCGAAGAATACGCAAAGTATGTAAAGGATTAAAAAATGACTGATTCTACAAGAACGCCACGCGAAGCGACAACTCGCGCAAAGACCCAACGCCGCAAGCCTTGGGCACCGCCTTCAAAATTGGAGGCACCAGAAGCACCGGCAGGTTACAAGCATCGCTGGATTCGTTCCGCCCTTCGTGGTGAGGATGACAAGATGAATGTGAACGCCAAGCTTCGTGAAGGATGGGAGCCTGTACGGGCTGACGAATATCCTGAGATGGCTGGGAAGTACCCAACCATTGATGATGGTCAGCATGCAGGTGTAATCGGTGTAGGCGGATTAATGCTTGCCCGTATCCCCGAGGAGACGGTCCAAGAAAGAACTGAATATTTCCGGGAGCAGACCCGCAATCAAATGGAATCCGTTGACCAAAACCTGATGAGGGAACAACACCCCTCAATGCCTATCCATAACGATAGGAAAAGTCGTGTAACATTTGGAGGTAAGGACTAATCCTTACCCTAACCTTTAGGAGTGTGTAATGGCGAACTCAAACATCGCTTTCGGCCTCAAGCCGATCAACACCTTTGGTAGCACACCAGCTACTCAAGGCACTACATCATACTTCATTGGCGGCACGGCAGCAGCAATCTATCAGGGTTCCCCGGTCAAAGCAGAGACTACTAACGGGACAATTCTGGTTGCAAGTGCGGCTGCTGACGGAGAGCAACTTTTAGGTGCTTTCGCTGGCTGTGAGTATATTGACGCAACAACCAAGGAAAAGCGTTTTTCTAACTACTGGCCCGGTTCAGGTTCAGCAGACACGAACTACGACATCATTGGTTATGTGTACGACAACCCAGCACAACGCTTTATTTGTGTTGCCGATGCAGGCATGACAAACAAAGCTACTGCTCGTGCAAACATCTTCAAGACAGTAGACTTCGCAAACGGTAATGCCGGTAGCACAACTACAGGCAACTCAACAGCAGTCGTGGATATCTCAACAGCAGCAGCAACAGATCCTTCTTTGCCGCTGATGATTGTTGGTATTCAGGAAGACGTTGATAACGCCGATTACGCAGTTGCTGGCATTTCGATGATTGTGAAGATCAACAACCACGTTTTGCTCGGTAACGATGCCGACGCAACAATAGCGTAAGGGAGTTTAGATAATGGCTATTTCTCGCGCAAATCTCGCCAAAGAACTAGAGCCGGGCCTAAACGCTCTCTTTGGTATGGAATACAATCGCTATGAAGGTCAGCATGCTGAAATCTTCGATTCCGAGTCATCAGACCGGGCATTCGAGGAAGAGGTGATGTTGTCTGGATTCGGTGCGGCTCCAGTGAAAGCTGAAGGTTCTGGTGTATCATTCGACGATGCACAAGAAGCATACACTGCTCGTTACAACCACGAGACAGTTGCTATGGCCTTTTCAATCACTGAAGAAGCTATCGAAGACAATCTTTACGATCGTCTGGCATCACGCTATACACGCGCACTCGCACGTTCTATGGCACACACAAAGCAGGTTAAAGCTGCCTCTGTTCTTAACAACGCCTTCAACGCAGCATTTGCTGGTGGCGATACCAAAGAACTCTGTGCAACTAACCACCCGCTGACAAACGGTGGCACATTCGCCAACGAGCCAGCAGTAGCTGCTGACCTGAATGAGACCTCACTTGAGGATGCACTCATCAGCATCGCTGGTTTCACTGACGAGCGTGGCTTGATCATTGCCCTAAAAGGCATGAAGCTGATCATTCCTCGCCAGTTGCAGTTTGTTGCCGAGCGTCTGCTTGTTTCAAACCTCCGGGTTGGAACTGCCGACAACGACATCAACGCAATCAAGTCTTCTGGTCTGCTGCCTGAAGGTTATGTAGTCAACGACTACCTGACTGACTCAGATGCATTCTTCATCAAGACTGATGCACCAAACGGCTTCAAGCACTTTGAGCGTATGGCTTTGTCAACTGGAATGGATCCAGACTTCGACACAGGCAACATGCGGTTCAAGGCTCGTGAGCGTTACAGCTTCGGCTTCAGCGATCCACGCGCAGTGTTCGGTTCACCGGGCGCATAAGTGTAAGTACAAAGATATTAAAGGGCGGCTATTCAGTCGCCCTTTTTTTGTGTATAATAAGTCATCCCTGACAGCCGCATGGTGCGGCTGACACTAGCCACGACAGGAGTTCCACATGGCTACTACCACCTTTACCGGCCCCGTTGTTTCGCAACGTGGGTTTCAAATCAACAACGCATCAGGCAATGTTGACTACAGCCTTATTACTTTAGGTGCATTGGATGTTGGTGCGCTTCCCGCAGCTTCTGCCGCAAATAGCGGCGCAATTGTGTTTTCACCAGACTGCCGTAAAGCGGCTGAAGGCGTTGGCGCTGGAACCGGAAACCTTGTGTTTTCTGACGGCGCTAACTGGATTC
>Ga0208303_1000159_pt1 | contig 27661 bp, 20 predicted proteins | sample CB_VirMetaG_2_FD_184537 | JGI IMG/M metagenome (GOLD analysis project Ga0208303, IMG submission 184537) | Freshwater to marine saline gradient viral communities from Chesapeake Bay - CB_1504_2 Viral MetaG (SPAdes) (version 4) | ecosystem: Environmental > Aquatic > Marine > Coastal | place: USA... | reverse complement strand
GGTTCCTTAATCAGAGCCCTTTTAAAGCTAATGGTAATACTATGGCTTATAACAACGGTGAGCCAAAAACAGAAGAAGAAGCTCAGCAAAAACTAGATAAAAAAGTTGATGCTGGTGTTGACAACCAAAACTGGAGTGTGGTGGATGAATCATCATCTATAAGGCAAAATCCAGATGGTACTGAAACAACAGATACTACTACAAACTGGAAAAAACATTTTGAAGCTGAGGGTAGTTATGCAGATCTATGGAATCAAAACAAAGATGGTGTTAAAGATAAATATGGTAGTTTAGAAGAGTTTGAAAAAGCAGGCGAACTATGGAAAGAAAAAAACCTTTATAAAACTACTACTGATTCTAGTACAACTGGAAAGAAACCAGAGCCAAAAGTAAATCCTAGAGCTGTATTAAAAAATGCTGACGTTAAAGATAAAACTATTGGCACTAAACTTACTACACAAGAGGTTGATAAAGGTGATCAAATACAAACAGGTATGCAACCTGTGGAAGAAGTTTATTATGAAACTGGTTATGATCCAGTGACTGGCAAACGAGGTAAAATTAAAAGAACAAGAACTGTCTATAAGAAGGTAGGAAATACTAAAGCAACAACTGAAAAACAAACCAGAGAAGCTGTAGCAACTACTAAAGACGATAAAACAAATGCAGAGCTAGATCAAAACGTAGTATATAGTAGTCAAGGTGACAAAGATCGAGTTGATCAAGCTGTAGAAGAGCAATTACAAGCTCAGAAAAAGCAAGGTAAAACTGTTGATAAATCGTAATGGCTGAAAAAAAATCATTTAGAGAAACTAAAGTAGGGGCTTTTCTAGCTAGTAAAGCTCCTAAAGTATTAGATGCTATAGGAGATATATTGCCTAACCAAGGCACTCTTGGTGTAGTAAAAAATCTTATAACAAGTGATAATAAGATTAAGGCGGTAGATAAAGAGCAGGCTATGAAGCTAATAGAACAAGATCTACAAGAATTAAAAGAAGTTTCTAGTAGATGGAGAGCTGATATGAAATCAGACTCATGGTTAAGTAAAAACACTCGTCCATTAGCTTTAGTATTTTTAACGGCATCAGCTGTACTAATGATGGCTGTAGATTCATTTCATTTACAATTTGATGTAGATGAGTCATGGATAAACTTATTAAAAACATTACTGGTAACAGTTTATGTAGCATACTTCGGAAGTCGTGGTGCTGAAAAAATAACAAAAATAAATAAATAAAAAATGGCAGGATTTAATGAATTCAACGAACGACCTGGTTTAGAAGGAAATACAGCAGCTCAACCAAGAGTGTTTGGGCATGATGCTATAGCAACAACTCCATATTGGAATTTTACAATAAAACAAGGAGGATCTGGATATGATGGGACAGATGTTGGTGATACTTTAACAGGTGTTGGTAATGTAGGTGTAAGTGGAAATATAACTGCTGTAGCTGGAGGTAAAGTTACTGGTTTTACTTTTATATCAAAAGGAGATGCTAAAGTTGGTGAAACTGTAATACTTAGCGCAGCAACAAGCGGTGGTGATGGTTTTCAAGTTGTAATATCAGCTGATTCTTTATCTAATTTAACTGCAGAGTCTAGAGGAGCTATGATATACAATAACAGCACCGCAGCTCAAGACATAGGTATTACAACAGAAGCAGGCACGTCTGTTGTTTTTAAAAGTGTTCCGGCAACAGAATACGTAGGATACACTCATCCAATATTAGCAATAGAGCTAACAAGTGGTACAGATATATTAGCTGTATACTAAATAAAACAAACAATCAAATAAAATCAAATAAAATGGCAAATAAAAATAAAATAACTAAAGACGAGTTAGAATTAGTTCTTGATAGTGCAAGCAAATACAATGAGATACTAATGCAGTTGGGCGGAGTGCAAGTCACTATACAAGACTTAAACATGAGCGCTGCTAAAGCTAGAGCTGAAATTGAGCAAGTTAAAAAAGATCTACAAGAAAAATATGGAAGTATTAATATAGATTTAAAAGATGGATCTTATACTAAGTCAGATGTCGAAGATAAGAAAGATTAGTATAGGTTCTGACTATAAAAATGATGCAATGCATTATTCTACAGGTCAGGAAGTATACGGTGGGCATATAATTAGTGATATTCTTTTTGAAGATCAAGACCAATCATATAATATTTTTATAACTAAAAATAATGAAGTCTTGCCTTGGAAAAAGTTTAACTCTAATATGGCTGTATCAGTAGAGTATGATCTTAAGTATTAATGCAAAGCTTATATTACTTTATTGTTAAACCACTAAATGATAGGTATGACAATATACGAAGAGTTGATGATACTAACCTTATTATCAATACTAGCATTGAAAACCATAGATTTATTAGTAAAAAAGCTGTAGTAGTTCAAACTCCTGCAGCTTATACTACTAAAATAAATATAGGTGACGAACTATATGTTCATCATAATATATTTAGAAGATGGTACGATCAAAAAGGTAGAGAACGTAATAGTTCTACTTTTTTTAAAGATGACTTATACTTTGTATCTCCACAGCAAATATATATGTATAACTTAAACACTCACTTAGATTATTGCTTTGTAAAGCCAATTAAAAATAAAAGCATTTTAGAAAACAGGAAAGAACAACCTAATGTTGGTATAATGAAATATACTAATAGTGCCTTAGAAGCCATAGGAATCACACCTGGAACACTTGTAACGTTTACACCAAACTCTGAATTTGAGTTTATTATAGAAGGTGAACGACTTTATTGTATGAAATTAAATGATATAGCTTTAACGCATGAATACCAAGGAAACGAAAAAGAAAATAATCCAAGCTGGGCAAAAAGCCATTGAGGAGCTAATTAAGGTAGCAAAAGAAAAGATCGTGGACTCAGACGACGACGTGAGCGCTGACAGACTTAAAAATGCTGCCGCTACTAAAAAACTAGCTATAATGGATGCTTTTGAAATACTAACTAAGATACAGACAGAAGAAGAATTATTAAGTGAAAAGCCTAAAAATAAAGTTGAAAAAACATTTAAAGGTTTTGCGGAAGGGAGAAGTAAGTGAGTTACAAGCAAACTCTTTGGAAAGAAATTAAAGACGTTGTAAATCCTAAAATACTAGCTAAAAACAACAGATTAAAAAAATGGGAGTATGGCTATAACTCTGATTATGATTTTATAGTAATAAGTAAAACTGGAACAATTGGACAAATCATTGAAATACAAAATCTCAGGATTGCTTTACCAACAGCAGATAAATCGTTTAAACGAAGCAAAAAACAAGCGGAACAATATTGGGAAAAATTTGAATATCCAAAAGAATTACAAAGAATAAAAACAAGATTTGATTGGGAGGAATATCCTACAGATTTTAAAGAAAAATGGTACGACTATATAGACAATGAATTTACTAGACGAGAAAAAGGATTTTACTTTTATAACAATGGTATTAATACTTACATTACTGGTACTCATTACATGTACTTGCAATGGTCAAAAATTGATGTTGGAGCGCCAGATTTTAGAGAAGCAAACAGACTCTTCTTTATATTTTGGGAAGCATGTAAAGCAGACACAAGATGCTACGGAATGTGCTATCTTAAAAACAGACGATCTGGATTCAGTTTTATGTCAAGCGCGGAACTTGTCAATCAAGCTACAATATCTTCCGATGCTAGATTCGGAATACTTTCCAAGTCTGGAGCAGATGCCAAGAAAATGTTCACGGATAAAGTTGTACCCATATCAGTTAACTACCCGTTCTTTTTTAAACCCATTCAAGATGGTATGGACCGGCCAAAAACTGAACTGGCTTATAGAGTACCAGCCTCAAAGCTTACTAGAAGAAAGCTTGAATCGAATGAACAGCTTAGGGAACTAGATGGACTTGATACAACTATTGACTGGAAAAACACTGGTGATAACTCTTATGATGGTGAAAAACTAAAGCTATTAGCTCATGATGAAAGTGGCAAATGGGAAAGACCTGATAATATATTAAATAACTGGAGGGTTACAAAAACTACATTACGTTTAGGATCAAGAATAGTAGGTAAATGTATGATGGGCTCAACTTCAAACGCATTAGACAAAGGTGGAAACAACTTCAAAAAATTATACAACAATTCAGACGTTACGAAAAGAAATAGAAACGGGCAAACATCTTCTGGCCTCTACTCTCTTTTCGTCCCTATGGAATGGAACTACGAAGGATTCATGGATACTTTTGGACTTCCTGTCTTCACTAGACAAGAAGCTCCAGTCAAAGGAGTTGATGGTTACGAAATTACAACAGGAGTTATTGAACACTGGGAAAACGAAGTTGAAGGATTAAAAAACGACCAAGACAGTTTAAATGAATATTACAGACAGTTTCCTAGAACAGAGCAACATGCTTTTAGAGACGAGTCAAAACAAAGCCTGTTTAATCTTACTAGAATTTATCAACAGATAGATTACAATGAAGAATTCAACAATAGAGCTAGTGTAACTAAAGGTAAGTTTATTTGGCGTAATGGTATTAAAGATACTACTGTAGATTTTATACCAGATAATAATGGAAGATTTTTAATAACTTGGGTTCCACCTAAAAACTTACAAAATCGAGTAATAGTAAAGAATGGTGTTAAATATCCTGCTAATGATCACATTGGATGTTTTGGTTGTGATAGTTATGACATTAGTGGAACTGTTGATGGTAAAGGATCTAATGGCGCTTTACATGGTTTAACTAAGTTTTCAATGGAAGACGCACCACCTAATCATTTCTTTTTAGAATATGTAGCAAGACCACAAACCGCTGAAATATTTTTTGAAGACGTGTTAATGGCAATGGTATTTTATGGTATGCCAATACTGTGTGAAAATAACAAACCTAGACTTTTGTACCATTTAAAAAGAAGAGGTTACAGAGGCTATTCAATGAATAGGCCTGATAAAATTTGGAATAAATTATCTACCACAGAAAAAGAAATAGGTGGCATACCTAACTCAAGCGAGGATATTAAGCAAGCTCACGCAGCTGCTATAGAATCTTACATTGAAGAATATGTAGGATTAAACAACGAAGATTATGGAGACATGTATCTTCAAAAGACATTAGAAGATTGGGCGGTTTTTAATATAAACAACAGAACAAAGCATGATGCTACTATAAGTTCTGGACTTGCTATTATGGCTTGTAATAAAAACAGGTATAAACCTGTACCCGATTTAAAAGTACAACCTATATATCTTGGAATTAAAAGATATGATAATAAGGGAAGCATTTCAAAAATTATAAAATAAATATGGCGCAAATTTATACTAGTAATAATAGTTCATTTCCAAATCAAGTTGTTCCTGACGCTGAAAAAGCAACAGAAGAGTATGGTTTAGCTGTGGGTAGAGCAATAGAAGGTGAATGGTTTAGAAACTACAGAGGTGGAGCTGGTATGTCTGGTTATGCCGTTAATTACAATCATTATCATACATTAAGACTCTATGCTAGAGGAGAACAACCTGTTCAAAAATATAAAGATGAACTAGCTATAGATGGTGATTTATCATATTTAAATTTAGATTGGAAACCAGTTCCTGTATTATCTAAATTCGTAGACATCGTAGTAAACGGCATTGCTGATAGAAGTTACGAAATAAATGCTTTTGCTCAAGATCCTATATGTTCTCAAAGAAGAACTAAATACGCTCAAGGATTAATGACAGATATAGTAGCTAAAGATTTTTTAAATGAAGCTAAGGCTGTTTTAAATGTTGATGGATTTAACTCAGTTGATCCAGACTCAGCTCCTCAAGACAAAGAAGAGTTAGCCGTGCATTTACAAATGGACTTTAAACAAAGTGTAGAAGTAGCTGAAGAAGAAGTTATAAACCAAGTGTTAGACTACAACAAGTATGATTTAACAAGACAGAGAATTTGTTATGACTTAACAGTTCTTGGTATTGGCGCTGTAAAAACTAGATGGGATAGAGCTAGAGGCGTATGTGTAGAATATGTAGATCCAGCTACTTTAGTTTATTCTTATACTGAAGATCCTAATTTTGAAGATTTATATTACGCTGGTGAAGTTAAGTCTATTTCTTTACAAGATTTAAAAACACAATTTCCAGATCTCACTGATGAAGAGATGAAGACTATACAAAAGTATCCAGGAAACGCAGAGTATTTAAGAAACTGGAATGGAAGATCAGATGATCTAACAGTACAAGTATTATACTTTGAATATAAAACATATTCAGACCAAGTATTTAAAATAAAGAAAAATGCTTTTGGTCTTGAAAAAGCTTTAGAAAAACCTGATACTTTTAATCCTGATGCTAATGATAATTTTGAAAGAGTTTCTAGAACTATAGAAACACTTTACAGTGGTGCTAAAATACTAGGACACCCTATGATGTTGCAATGGAAACTATCTGAAAACATGACTAGACCTACTGCTGATACTAATAGAGTATATTTAAATTATGCTATATGTGCGCCTAGAATGTACAAAGGAAGAATAGAATCACTAGTTTCAAGAAGTACTGGTTTTGCAGACATGATACAATTAACTCATCTTAAGATACAACAAGTGTTATCTAGAGTAGTTCCTGACGGTGTTTTTCTAGATGTAGATGGTTTAGCTGAAGTAGATTTAGGTAACGGCACTAATTATAATCCTAGGGAAGCTTTAAATATGTACTTTCAAACTGGTAGTGTTGTAGGTAGATCTTCAACAATCGAAGGAGATGCTAATAGAGGTAAAGTTCCTATACAAGAACTTCAATCAGGATCAGGTGGTGCAAAAATACAAAGTCTTATACAAACTTATCAATACTATTTGCAAATGATAAGAGACGTAACAGGGCTTAACGAAGCTAGAGATGGATCTCTTCCTGACAAGCAGTCACTAGTAGGCTTGCAAAAATTAGCTGCAGCTAACTCCAATGTAGCTACAAGACATATATTACAAGGACAGCTTTTTCTAACTTTAAGAGCTTGTGAAAATATATCATTAAGAGTAGCTGATTCTTTAAAATTTCCACTAACACGAGCTTCTTTAGAAAATAGTATATCTCAATATAACGTAGGTACACTTGATGAATTAACAGAATTAAATATACATGACTTTGGTATATTTTTAAATTTAGAACCAGATGAAGAAGAAAAAGCTAAATTAGAAGAAAATATACAGGTAGCTTTAAAGTCTGGACAAATAGATTTAGAAGATGCTATAGATATTAGAGAAGTTAGAAATATTCAGCTAGCTAATAAATTTTTAAAATACAGAAGAAAGAAAAAAGCTGAAGCCGCTCAAAAAGCTCAACAAGCTAATATTCAAGCTCAAGCTCAAGCTAACCAACAAACAGCTGAAAAAGCAGCACTAGCTGAAATGCAGAAGCAGCAAGCTCTTGCAGAAACTCAAGTTCAAATAGAACAAGCTAAATCTCAGTTTGAAATACAAAGAATGCAAACCGAGTCTCAGCTTAAAAAAGAATTATTGGAATTTCAATTTGGTCACAACGTTCAATTAGAAAAGTTGAAAATTAGTAGAGACAAAGAAAGAGAGTCCTTTATAGAAGATCGTAAAGATGAAAGAACTAGAATATCAGGTACTCAGCAAAGTAAAATGATTAGTCAGCGTAAAAATGATATGTCGCCTACTAATTTTACAGAAACTGAAAATCCAGAAGGTCTAGATTTAAGTGCATTTAATATGTCTTAAAACTATTAATTATTATATTATATTATGTCAGAAACAATTCAAGATAAAGAGAAGGCGCCTCTTAAAATTAAAAAGCCTAAAAAGTTAACTAAAAAAGTAGAACAAACTACTAAGGTTGACTTAAATAAAAAACCAGAACCGGAAACTAAAAAAGTAGAATTAAAAGAAAATGCCGTTCAAGAACAAAAAGCAGATGATAGCAATGCTGTTATCGAAGAAAAAGGAAACAAAGAAAGTGGCGAAAGAGTGGTTGAAGAAATACGGGCCACCGAAAAAGTAGCTGAATCTCCTATAAAAGAAGTAGAGCGTGTAGAACCTGTAGAGCAACCGGTTGTTGAAGAACCAATAGCTACAGTTCCTGTTATGCCTGAAAATATACAAAAGCTTGTTGATTTCATGAAAGAAACAGGTGGAACTATAGAAGATTATACAAGACTAAATAGAGATTATAGTCAATTAGACGAAACGGCACTACTAAGAGAATATTATAAAAATACTAAACCACATCTTGATCATGATGAAATATCTTTTATCATGGAAGATAACTTTAAATATGATGAAGAAGTGGATGAAGAGCGAGCTATTAAAAAGAAACAGCTAGCTTATAAAGAAGAAATTGCTAAAGCCAAGGGTTTTTTAGAGGATACTAAAAACAAATATTACGACGAAATCAAGTTGAGGCCGACCGTAAGTAATGAATCCAAAAAAGCGCTAGACTTTTTCAATAGATACAACAAAGAACAAGAGAAAGTAAAACAAATTCGCGATAAGTTTGAAAATAATACTAAAGAGTTACTAAACGAAAATTTTGAAGGTTTCGATTTTAACGTTGGTGATAAAACTTTTAGGTATAATGTTTCAAACCCAGGTGATGTTGTTGAAAAGCAATCAAGCTTAAGTACATTTGTTAAGAAGTTCTTAAACAAAGAAGGTGAGATTAGTGATACTGTCGGCTACCATAAAGCTGTTTACGCAGCTAGAAATGCTGATACAATAGCACAACATTTTTATGAGCAAGGCAAAGCCGACGCTGTTAAAGATGTAATGGCTAAATCTAACAATATAAATGCAGAACCTAGGCCTAGTGCTAATGGTGATGTTTTTATAGGTGGTTTAAAAGTAAAAGCAGTTAATGGTGTTGATAGTTCTAAGTTGAAATTTAAAAAAAGAAAAAAGAACAATTAATAAAAACTAAAAAATAAAAACATGAGTTTTTCAAATTCAGGGTCTTTCCCTGCAAGTTTAGTTCCTGCCCAAAATAGAATGGCTTTAAATACCAACTATTTATCATTTGATGATGCTGCTGGTGGTGGAACTTTCGCACAACAATATCTACCTGAGCTTTACGAAGCTGAGATAGAGAGATACGGAAACCGAACAATTGGTGGTTTCTTGAGAATGGTAGGCGCTGAAATGCCTATGACATCTGATCAAGTAATTTGGTCTGAACAAAATAGATTACACATCGCTTACAAAAAAGTAAATGTGCAACTAAATGCTGTAGCTAATCAAAGTGATATTCAAGTAACATTAGATTTATCTGCTACTGGAGCTGATGCGCCTTCTGGAGCTGTTAGAATTGGTCAAACAGTTTTAATATCAGATAACGCAACTGGTCTTATAGTACAAAAAGGTTTAGTACAAGCTGTTACAGGAACTACTAGTGAAGTATTACAAGTTAAGCTTTATGGAACTGCTACTAATGCTTTGCCTGTTGGAGCTGGATTATGTAATCTATACGTATACGGTTCTGAGTTTGGTAAAGGATCTATTGGAATGGCTGGATCTATTGAACCAGGTTTCACTCAGTACCACAACAAGCCAATGATATTGAAAGATAACTTTCAAATTAATGGATCTGATACTGCTCAAATTGGTTGGGTAGAAGTTGCTACTGAAGATGGACAATCTGGGTATCTATGGTACTTAAAATCTGAGTCTGAAACAAGATTAAGATTTGAAGATTCTTTAGAAATGGCAATGGTTGAAGCTGAAAACATGAACACTGCTGCTTATACTGCTACTACTAATTTTGCTTTTGGAGCGGAAAATGGTAATGGTACTTTAGGAACAACTGTTACAGTTGATGGTTCTGAAGGTTTATTCGCTGCTATCGAAGCAAGAGGTAATGTATATTCTGGTTTTGCTGGAGCTGCTGCTCCTGGTTCAGGTGCTTTAGGTGATTTTGATGAAATCCTTAAAAACTTAGACAAGCAAGGTGCTATTGAAGAAAACATGCTTTTCTTATCTAGATCTACTGCTCTTGATTTTGACGATATGATTGCTGCTGTTAACGGTGGATTTGCTTCTACTCAAGCTGCTTCTTATGGTTTATTTGAGAATGATGGTGACATGGCATTAAACTTTGGATTTTCTGGATTCAGAAGAGGTTCTTATGACTTCTATAAAACTGACTGGAAATATTTAAATGATGCTTCATTAAGAGGATTATCTAAAGAGATCGACGGTGTAATGATTCCTGCTGGAACTACTACAGTATACGATCAAATGTTAGGATCTAACATCAGACGCCCTTTCTTACATGTAAGATATAGAGCTTCTGAAACTGAAGACAGAAGAATGAAGTCTTGGGTCACTGGATCTGTAGGTGGTGCTTACACTGACACTTTAGATGCTATGACTGTAAGTTTCTTATCTGAAAGATGTTTAGTAACTCAAGCTGCAAACAATTTTGTATTGTTTAAAGGAGCTTAAATAGTATATAATGAGAGTGGCTTTTGTCACTCTCTTTATTAATCTTTTAAATAATAAAAATTATGGCAAAATTAATAGACATTGACTGGAATGCTGGAGGTAGTTTAGTTATCAACGTTGAAGATGTTTATAGAGTAGATGCTAAAGATGCTGATGAAATGTTTTTATATTACAACATTGCAGCTGGTAGTGGACCAGAAATTTGGGTCGCTACGTTAAAGTTTTCTGCTTCTATAACTGATGATGACGTTACTGAATTACAAAAAGCAATATTAAGTATACAACAGTCGCCTCAAGCGATGGTAAAATTTAAACTTCCAAGTGAAGGTAAACTAGATGGATTGACTCCTTTCGCTGTGGCGGCTGCGACTACTCCATCTTAATTTTTAAGTTATGCAAAATATAATTAGAATACCTTTAGGCGGAGTAATAAACGCTAATGGACCAGCTGCTACGATTGGTAACTGGGATATGTCAGCTTTGACAGCTGTTAACAATTCTCAGGGCTCAGGAGCTTTAGCTTCTACTACTACTGGTAGTGGCTCGGGTGCAACGTTTACGTTCGCAACTAGTGGTGCTGGTGTTGTTTCAGTAACAGTGAGCGCTTCAGGTAGTGGTTACCAAGATGGTGACACTATATCTGTAGTGATTGCTGCTAACAACGCTATAAACAATGGATCTGAAGCTACAGTAACTTTACTAATTGAATCAGACTACCTTGATGGTGGTGGTAATGAAGGTTACATATCTTGTCCAGCTGACGGGATTTTAGCTTTTGTTATTCCTGACACTGCAAGTGCTTATGACACTTGGGTTATAAAGCAACTACAAGATGAGCATGCAAGAAACTGGACTATAAAAATAACTGGTGGAACTGCTGCAAACTATGTAGACATTACAAAACGTATAAATAACGTTTTAGTTGAAGCTTTACAAAAACCAAATTCACACCCTTTACTAGTTCTCCCTGCAGGAGTAACTGTATCAAACCTATATTTAGGTTAAAACAATAACTAGATCCCGCTTCGGCGGGGTCTTTTTTAATTATTATATTATATTATATTATGGAAAAAACAAAAAAAGCTCCTGCTCCCAAGCAAGAGATTAAAAAAGATACTTGGGAATATAAAGATAGAAACTATTATCTGCTTAGAAACAAAATGCCTTTAACACACACTTTACCATCTAGACATTCTCAAAAATATCCTTTAGTATGGTTTGATGCTGAACAAGGATTTGAAAGAGAACTTAGATATGCTACTAATCACAAAAGCATATTTGTAGATGAACAAAAAGGTGCTGTAACTCTAAAGCATATTGTTTTTGAAAAAGGACACTTAATGGTTCCAAAAGAAAAAAGAAATTTACAAGAATTTTTACTTCATCACCCTCATAGAGGTATGGTATTTGAAGAACATGATAGCGTAAAAGTTGCTGAAAACCATCATGATTATTTAGAAATGGAATTAGCAGCTATGAATATGGCTTATGAAACAGGCATAGATCAAGCTGAAGCTATATTAAGAGTTGAGCAAGGATCTAGTGTTAGAGACTTAACTTCTAAAGAAATAAAAAGAGATTTATTGTTGTTTGCTAAAAATAACCCATCTTTATTTATGGATTTAGTGCAAGATGAAAATGTCGTATTAAGAAATTTCGCTATTGTTGCTACAGAAAGAAACATATTAGCTTTAGCTGATGATCAAAGAACATTTACATGGGCTTCTAATGGTCGTAAGTTAATGACAGTACCATTTGATGAAAACCCATATTCAGCTATGGCTGCTTGGTTTAAAACAGATGAAGGACTTCAAGTTTATAAGTCTATAGAGAAAAAACTTAAATAACAAGTGATTATAAATAGGGTGGTTAATGCCACCCTTTTTTAAAAATATTAAAATGGCAATAAACGTAAACACGGTATATACAACAGTATTAAGCATTATCAACAAAGAACAGCGTGGTTATTTAACTCCTGATGAGTTTAATAAATTAGCTACTCAAGTTCAATTAGAAATATTTGAGAAGTTTTTTGAAGACTATAACCAGTTTTTACGCATGCCTAAGACAGATGAAGAATTTGCATCTAGAGTAGATCATGTATTAGAAGAGTTTCAAGTATTTGAAGAGACAAATCCTGCATCTGCATCAACTAACAACGTGTACACTCAACCCACAGATCTGCATAGGTTTGGATCTGTTACATATACTAAAGCTGTAGGTCAACCACCTATACAGATATTAACTTCAAGAGAATATAGAGAGCAAGTTCTTTCTCCATTGCTACAACCAAGTATGACTTTTCCAGTAGCAAAATATCAACAAAATAAAATTACAGTATTTCCTCCGCTAAGTTCTTTTAGTACGGCTGATGTGAGTTTTAACTATATTAGAAAACCTAAAGATGTTAGATGGGGCTATACAGTTGGAAATCTAGGTCAATACATATATGATGCTACTGAATTTAATACAACTTCTTTAGCTATTGGAGATATAACTGCTCAAACAAGTTTTAACAGCGCAACCGCACCGGCTGGTACTTATAGTGCTTCTCAAGGCTCAGGTCAAGGTGATGTTGCATATTTGTCAGTAAGCGGACCTGGTGGAACAGGTGCTGCATTTACAGTAAACATAGTGGGAAGTGGAACTGTTAGTCTATCATCTACTACTACTAGCGTATCAGTAACATCTGTAGGAAGTGGTTATCAGGTTGGGGATAGATTTGTTTTCAATACAAATAGTTTTATAACTGGTCTAAGTGCTGTCGTTACAGCCACTATAACTTCAGTAAATTTTATGAATGCTACAGGACAAGGTAGTATACAATTTGAAATTAGTGAAAGTCAACAAGTAGACGCTGTGTTAGGAATTTTAAAATATGCAGGTATAATTATAAAAGACACACAAATAATTCAAGCGGCTAGTGGTTTACAAACTTTAGACGAGCAAAATTCAAAAAAATAAAATATGGGTTTAATAGATCAAACATCTTCAGAATATTACACTGGCGAAATAGTTTATACGCCTAACGGCAATGTTGCAAACTCTTTACCTTGGCCTAGCACTATGACGCCGTTAATTTGGGATACAGGTGCTACTGCTACTTCTTTTGACAATTTTAAAATATATGTAGATAATGTAGAGCAAACGCCTACTACATCGCCATATTTTTTAACACATGCGTTGACAACTTCTGTAACAAACGGCGTTCAAACTCAAACTTTAGTAGTAACATCTCAACCTAATCCAGTAGGCGGAGCAACAACTGAAATACCTGATACTTCTATACTAACCGTAAGATTGAAAAATCAATCACTATGGGATAATTATAAAGAATATGAATATATAACTTTAAAAGATATTGTTAATAATTTTATGGTAGCTTACGTAGGTACTGACAAAGTTATAAGTAGAGTTAAAAGATCTGATGTTATATTTCACGCAAAAAGAGGATTACAAGAATTTAGTTATGATACTTTGAAAAGTGTTAAAACACAAGAACTTACAGTTCCTGCTAGCTTATCTATAGTTCTTCCACAGGACTATGTTAATTATGTACAGTTATCTTTTATTGATGGTGCTGGTGTTAAGCATATAATATACCCTACTGATTTAACTATAAATCCAACTTTTTTACCAATACAAGATGGTAATGGTATACCTACTCAAGACATATACGGAAATCCTATACAAGCAACTCAATCAGTAGTTAATCAAAGATGGAGAGATGCTAACGATCGTTTAATAAATGGTAATTTAACTAGCAATGAAATTAACAATGGATCAAACGTTTATGATTGGTCTTGGTGGAAAATGGCTTATGGTCAAAGATACGGATTAAATCCTGTTACATCTCAAAAAAATGGTTGGTTTACTATAGATCAAAGAAGAGGAGTTTTTGCTTTTAGTGGAGATTTAAATGGTAAATTAATAACTTTAGAATATATATCAGATGGATTAGCTTATGACGTTGATTCTAAGGTGCCTAAGATGGCCGAGGATGCACTATATTCGTATATGGTATATAATATAATAGCTTACAGACCTAAGACACCAGAGTATATAGTTCAAAGATTTAAAAAAGAAAAATCAGCTAAGTTAAGAAATGCTAAAATAAGATTAAGTAATATAAAAATAGGTGAGTTTACTCAAGTTATGAGAGGTAAATCTAAATGGATTAAACACTAAATTAAATGGCAAAAGTACAAAACACTTTTATTAAGTCTAAAATGAATAAAGACTTAGATGATAGAATATTGTCTAAAGGAGAATATAGAAACGCTCAAAATATTAACGTTAGCAAATCAGAAGGATCTGATGTTGGAGCTATGGAAAATGTTTTAGGTAATAAAATTATTAATTCTTTTGCTGTTGAAAATTTAGAACAAGTAAGTGGATCGGTCATTATTGGTTCTTTAATGGACTACACAAATGAAAGAGTTTTTGTATTTATAACAGATTATACAGATGCTAATGGAAATACTGTTAATGTTAACTATGCTCCTGCTGGCGCTTATTGTTCTATAGCTGTATATGATTTAAATAATAATCAGTCTTTAAATTTAGTTAAAGGTAGTTTTTTAAATTTTTCCACTACTAATCCTATTCTTGATATAAACTTAATAGAAGATCTTTTGTTTTTTACAGACGATCGTAATCAACCTAGAAAAATAAATGTTGATTTAGCTTTAAGTGCCAACGCTGACAGCAGTTCACCACACTATACTAATGAAGATCAAATATCTTTAGCTAAGTATTACCCTTACAAAACTCCTACGTTATTTAACAATATAACAGTTGTAAATTTTAACGGATCAAGCGCTGCAGCAACTATAGGTGGTGGTGCATGTAACAATAATGGAGGTAGTTCTAATGGTGCAACGTCTATTAATATAGATAACCAATCTAATAACATTTTTGCAGGCATGGCAATATCAGGAGGTAATATACCTTCTAACACAACTATAGTTAGCTATAATGGTTCTACTATAGTTTTAAGCAATGCTTTAACAGGTGCTGACGCTGATAATACTGCATACACAATAACATGGAAGTTAACAAGTTCTGCATCACTTATAAAAGCTGGTATGTATTTAGTTTTAGACTCATCAGTTCAAACACAAAGCCAAAACATACAAATATCTTATATAGTAAATGATACTACTGTTAATTTATCTTCAACTGTAGCTAGCACTTTTAGTAACCAAACAGTAAAAATATATTACCCAACATCATATACTAAAAATAAAAAGTATTTAACTCCTTCTATGGCTGGTCATATAGCTAGTTCAACTGGCGTTATTCCTTATCCTCAATCCCTAAACAACACGTTTGACGCTTACTTCAATGGTGTACCTAGAGTAGGTATGTTAATTAGTTGTAATGTAGGTGGTAGCACTGCTGCAGGTTTAGATGGACAACTAGCAGATGACACATTAATAGCTACAGTTGCAAGTTCACCTGCGCCTTACACTGGAGCATATCGTATTACAACGAGTAAGACTTTTAACAAAGATGATTTAAGACCTTTTAACAAGATACTACTTTCAGATCCAAATCCTTATTACGATTTAAATTGGCCAGGTGACCCTGATTATTTAGAAGAAAAATTTGTAAGATTTAGTTATAGATTTAAATATGAAGACGGAGAGTATTCTTTAATAGCTCCTTTTACTCAGCCGTGTTTTATACCTAAACAAGACGGTTATTTAACAACTGGATTAGGCAACAAAAGAGTTGTTCGTAAAAAAGACAAAGGGGATGCTGATTATCAAAATGGAGATAAACGCTATGATATTTATCAGTTCAGTGACTTTGCTTCTCAAGAAGAAGAAATAGCAAAATCTACTATTGTAAGTTTTTTTGAAAATAGAATACAAGAGGTAGATATACAAATCCCATGTGATTATTTAATTAATCAACTTTACTCTGAATTAAAAGTAATTGAAATAGACATATTATATAAAGAGTCTGATGGATTACAAGTTAAAGTTTTAGACACATTTGCTAATACAGATGAAATAATAAGCTCTAATAACACTAATTTGTTAACTTATAATTACCAATCAAGAAAACCTTTTAGAAATCTAACTGATGCTGAAGTTGTTAGAGTTTACGATAAAGTTCCAGTAAGAGCTAAAACACAATCTGTAACAGGTAATAGAGTGGTTTTTGGAAATTTTTATGATAAGCCAACTCCGCCTTTAACTCTTAACTACGCTGTAAGTGTATCTGAAAAGTTTAGAATAGACTCTACAAACGGAACCAATAATGGTTTTTCTAATATATCAGCTGCTTTAGCATATCCTAATCATAGTGTAAAACAAAATAGAACTTACCAAATAGGTGTTGTTCTTCAAGATAAATATGGTAGATCATCTGATGTAATTTTATCTTCATTAGGCGATGAAACAATACAGTTTCCTGCTGGATCAGGAGGTGCTCTCTTCTCAGGTTCAACTATATTTCACAATTATAGACTATCTACAGAAAATATTTATAACTGGTTTGGAGATAGTATAAAAATGCTTTGGCAAAATCCTATACCTGAAACTGTTTCATATGCTAGCGGTTATCCAGGTTTATACAGGAGCGGCGTAGTTAATACAACAGTTAATCAAGGCGGCTCTAACAATATATTTACTTTAACAACTTGGGATAACGATATAATAGTCGGAAGTATAATTAAAGGTATTAATAGTGTTGGTAGTAATTTTTCAGTATCTATAATAGCTTTAGATAGTGTTTCTGATCCTAAAACAATAACGCTTAGTGATGATGTTGTAATAAGTGCTAACACTCCTGTAGAAATAATAGGTAATGCTAATCCTTTAGGTTGGTACAGTTATAAGATAGTAGTAAAAGCATCTGAGGAAGATTATTACAATGCTTATTTACCTAATGCTTTAGCTGGATCTACTCAATACAGTATTGGAGCGGCTTCTGGTTTAAGTCATATAACACTATTAGCAGACAACATAAATAAAATACCTTCTGATGTTACTGGCGCCACGCCTGAACAAACGCAGTTTAGAACTAGTGATGAAGTTTTATTTCCAAGAGTAGCTCAACAAAATTGGACTACCAAAACAAGACAGATAAATGTTTCAGCAGGGGAAAACCCAACAAGAAGTAGGTTTTTTACAGTAGAATCTATAGGTAAAGTATCAGATTTAGGTATAAATACAAACAGTGGCGTAGGAGCTAGTGGCGCTGCAATAAAAGCTGCAGGTATATTCGATGCTTCTAGTAATCCAACTGTAGCTAGGCTTAGTACTTATGGAACTACTTTTGGTGGCTTTTTTAATAATCCAGCTAATAATCCACTATTCGTACCTAATTTAAATGGTACTCAATGGGCATCATCAGGCGTTAATTTTTACCAAATGGACGTTCAATATGGAAATCCAATGGATGGGACGAGTGGTACTAATAGAGGTGTTCCTTTAATTGGAAATTTATATCCAAAACCAGAAATAAAATGGAAAAATGTTGACGCTAGTGGGTTCACAGGTAGTGTTTCTGCTGGAGCTAGTGGTTGGGGTTATTGGAGTAACAATAATAACACAGATCCTAATAACTCTGTAGGTGTTAGCACAGATGGAGAGGGCGTTGGCATGAGAGTAAGACTAATGTCAATAGGCCCAAACGCAGATGGGAGTTTTGCTTCTCCATACACATTTGCATCTCCATCTACTCTGTATGTTAGAGTTCAAGTAAGAGGAGTTGGGTATAAAGCTGGTGATCAAATTGAAATACCAGCTAGTACGAGTGGAACTGGTACTTCTTGGAGTGATCCATTAGTTTTTACACTTTTAGAAGCTCACCTAGCAACGCCAGAATCTTCTGAAGCTATAGCTGGACAGCCTATAAGTATTATGGAGGTTAAACCGCCTACTTCTAATCTAGACATATATTGGGAAACTTCTACATCAGGTTTAATTAGAGACTTAAATAATACTATAAATACAGCAGCTGCTCTATCAGCACCTACTAGTTTAAATTTTACTCAACTAGGAACAGCAAAGGGAGATGTGCATTTTCCAGAGACAGTACAACCAAACACTTTTATATCTCAATTTACATGTTTAAATGGTGTTAATGGCTCTTTAGGTAATGTTGTATTTAATTTAGATAAAGTTGAAAATGGATCTGGTACAATTGTTTCTGGTGACTTTGGCTTAACTAATACTCCAACAGGAACTGGAAACATATTCAATAACAATGCTAGTTTTTTCCAAAACAATAATAACCTTAATAGTTTTACATTCTTTGTTACAGCTACTAATATAAGTCTAGGTATATCATACTCAAACACTTTTAATTTTACAGGCAGCATTATAAATGCAGTACCTACTATAGTTAGACTTGATGGCACGGCGATTCAATCTTCTGACTTAACTACTAGTTCAGCTGGTGGTTTTGTTCAAATAACACTATATGCTAGAAATGGAGCTTATCACACTGTTGCTGATGAACAGTTGCTTTGGAGTTTAGGTTCAGAATCTAATGGTGGAACTTGGTCTTTAAGAAGTGGTCAAGGTGGAGTTTCTACAGCATCTGTTAACCCACCAACTGGACAATCAGGATTAATGCTTAGTAAACAAATTATAAGATTTACACCACCAGCAGCGGATGGAACTTACACAAATACTATATCAGTAACAGATGGTTCTGGAAATGGCTTAACTAGCACACGGTATACACTATCAGTAGTCGTAGCAAGTCCCGATGGCGGAGGCTCTGCAGGTTGAGTATAGTTAATAGTATAAAAAACAAGTGATAATATTAATATGGCAACAGTTATAGAAATAGATTGGTTTAACACGTATTTATTAAAAAAATGCGTAGATGATAATTTTGCATCAGATTTGACAACACCACAATCTTTGCCTAATTCAACAACGGCTCCTGGTGGTATGTTAATACCAGCTGATGGTTATCCATTGGCCCCTGGTATAGCTTATCCTGGTACTATAACTAATTCTGATTTTAATTATTACGTTGAAGAATCTAGAATAAGAGGTGGTTACAATAATAAAGCTACCGATAAAGGTGTAAAAGCATACATAAACGAACCAGAACCTCAGCAACAACATAGGTTTAACTCATTAATATATTCAGGTGTTTATAATTCAAGAACAGGCGTTAATGATACAAATGTTTTTTCTGTAGCTGAAGATTTAATTAGATCAGCAGATCCTCAAAATGGCTCTATACAAAGAATATATGCTGAAGATACTAATTTAATAGTATTTCAAGAAGATAAAGTAAGTAGAGCATTAATAGATAAAGATACTATATATACAACTGAAGGTGGTACGCAAACTCAGGCTGGTCAAAGAATTTTAGGTCAAATAGTTCCTTACAAAGGAGAATATGGTATAAGTAAAAATCCAGAAAGCTTTGCTGTTTATGGTTATAGAAAATATTTTGCAGATAAAGATAGAAACGCTGTAATGAGACTTTCTAACGACGGCTTAACTGAAATAAGCGCATATGGTATGACAGATTATTTTAGAGATCAACTAGCTTTAATGTCATCTGATAATAGAAATTTTGTTGTTGAGGGCTCTTTAAAGGTAGCTACTGTAGCAGCTAATACTAAAATAGTAATATCCAACGAATCATTACAATTGTTTAATAATACGTTTGAGTCTAAATCAATTACGCCTGGCATGATAATTTCTTTTTGTCCAGATATTACTGTTGCTAATCCTGTGTTTCAAAACTTACCAGGATATGTTACTCAAGTTGTGGGAGGCAGTATTGTTCAAACTGTTTATACATCTTCTCCATTAGGTGTAACTCAAGCATCAGGAGCTAATGTTGTATTTAGGTTTTCATATCCATATAAGACTAGAGTTGTTGGCGGTTGGGATATACATAATAAGAATTATTTAATATCAATGCAAGATACGCCAACTCAAATTGATAAGTATAATAAAGACACTTACAGGACTTTAACTTTTGATGAAAGCATAAAAGGTTGGGTTAGTTTTAAAACTTTCAAACCTGCAGCAATGAATAGTTTAAAGAATAATTTTTATTCTTTTACAAATGCAGACTTATATGAACATTATGATGAAACCACTTTAGACAACAGAGGTCTTTATTATAATGTAAGAGAACCTTCTAATGTTACTTTTGTTTTTAACCCTCAACCATCAACAGTTAAAGTGTTTAAAACTATAGATTACGAAGGTAGTAACGGCTGGGAAGTAACTTCATTTGCATCTAGTTTTACAGAACCTAACTTAAATATAACTAATAATTCATATTCTAACGATCAAGATACCTCGTCTTTTATATATAGTTATGATGAAGGTCTTTACACAGACTCTATTACTGGCCAACCTCAAAGAGCTGGTTTTAATAGAAAAGAAGATAGATACGTAGCTAATATAGTTAATAGTTCTACTGTAACTCCAGGTGAAATTAGGTTTGGTACAGACATGACAGGTATAAAAGGTTATTTTGCTACAGTCACTATTGAAACAGATAATAGTACTCAACTAGGTGGCATAAAAGAATTATGGGCTACTGGATCTGAGTATGTAGTGTCTTCAACTTAAATATAATTAAATGAATAAAAAAACAAGTGATAATCTTACTGACATTATTTCACTAGCAACTAAAGCTGAAATTGACAAAATAGGATTTAGAGAAAAAATAACTGAGTTTCAAAACAACATGAGAGATTTTGAAGGCTCTGTAGTTAGAAAGTCTTACAAAGAAAATGATGAATTAGATACTTTTAATGGTGGGAAACTAGAGCATGACTTTGGTGAAGGTACTTATATTAGAAAAATAACAATGCCTAAAGGTATGATATACCTTAGTGCTATACATTTAGTAAAGCATCCTTACTTTGTTATGTCAGGTGAATGCACCGTAGTCTCAGACAAAGGTTTAACTAAAATAAAAGCTCCTCATCATGGTATGACAGAGCCAGGAACACAAAGAATTTTATACATTGATGAAGAATGTGTATGGGTAACAGTACATCCAACTGATAAAACAAACGTTGAAGATGTTATTAAAGATGTTACTAGTGAAAATTATAATCATCCAAAACTAGAAATATGATATTAGAAATAGTTTATATGCAGGCTACCGTAGGTGTTGCTGCTGCTGTAGCAGGAGCCACAGCTTTAGTTGCTGGAGTTACATCTGCAGCTATAAATAATAAAAAGAAAAAAGACGCTGCTGAAGAAAGCGCAGAATACGAAGCGCAAGCAAAAGCCATGAGAGCTAATAGACAGCCAGTGTTAAATCAAGCTAATGATATTAGAGCTTTAGCAGCTCAAGTGAGTAATCCTTATGAAAACTTAGCAGTGTCAACAGCTGCTGCAGAATTTGAAGCTGAACAAACTGATATGGCCTTGGCAAATACTTTAGATGCTATGACTTCATCAGGAGCTTCAGCAGGTGGAGCAACTGCATTAGCTAGAGCCGCATTACAAAGTAAAAAAGGTATTGCTTCTAGCATAGAGAAGCAAGAAGTTGCTAATGCTAAACAAAAAGCTCAAGGTGAATCAGACGCTAATAAACAGAGAATAGCTATACAACAAGCTGCTTTTTCTGAAGAAGGAAATGCGTATGCTAGGCAAGAAGATAGAACTAATGCTGATTTATCAAGAGTAGAAGAAAAAGAAGATTTTTATAAACAACAAGAAATAGCCTATGGTGACGCTGCTACAGAAGCACTAGTAGGTGGAATAACCAACGCTGGTATGGCAATTGCCGGAAGTGACATTAGATTAAAACAAAATATAGAGCTAGTAGGTAAGGCTGAAAGCGGATTAAATATATACACTTTTGAATATATAGATAAACTCAAACACGGACGTGGTAAATTTAAAGGCGTTATGTCTTTTGATCCTATGCTTCCTAAAACTGCTATATGGAAGGATAAGTCTGGATATGAATTAGTTGATTATTCTGAAATTGACGTTAACCTAGAACTAGTATAAAATGGCATTAACCTATATAACTAAAGCAGCTGAAATGGCTGCAAGACAAAATCAGTCAACAGCATCGCAAATAAATACTGTGCTTCAAAAGCTTGCTAGAGAGCAAGAAAGAAAAAACAAAAAAGCTGACGAAATAGTTAGAAAAGGTCAAGCATACACTGATGATTTTTATAAACTATATGGTGAGCAAACAAAGTCAGGCACTGAAGCCTGGAACTCTGGAGCTAGTCAATTAGTAGGTAAGCTAGCTGCTGAGCAAGAAGAATTATATACTAAAGCTTTTGGCGCTAGTGGAACTCCAGAAGACAAACATGCTTGGAGATTAAGACAAATAAGAGACAAACAAATATTATCGCAAGTAGGTTCATGGGCAGCTATTAGTAATGAAAATGCTACAGCAATGCAAGAAAATCAATCTGCACATGATCAAGATATTGATCTAGGTAGAATGACAAGAGGTAATGACACAGATAAATATTCTTTTTCTCAAAATATGCAAAATGATCAATATAGCCAATATAATTTTGACATAGATGAAAAAGGAAATGTTATTTTAAATGCTCAAAATATAGACGCTGATGGTAACATTGTAGCTAATGATGTTAGAAATTTAAGTGCAGATGTAGCAGATAACAAAGCTGGTAATGATTGGTATAGTCAAATTAAAAAAGAAGACTTATTAGAGAATAAATTAAATCCTAATTGGACTGATAAAAACACTGGATATAATACTTATTTTAAAAAGAAAACTGAAAGCAATAGAACTTACGATGCTACAACTGGTAAGTGGACTACTGTAACAAAAGAAGTTTACGATAGAGACGAAGTTAAAGATGCTTTAATGAATACATATGCCAATAGGTTAGACTCTGAAATAAAAGGCCCTGGGTTTGAAAAAACTTGGGATCAACTTTGGAGAGGTGGTTATTTAAAAAACGATAATGGTAAAGCTAATCCAGCTTCAGAGATGTCTTGGTCGGAATATAGAAAAATTAAATCAATGACATTTGATCAATTTAAAGAATCATATGGTGATTTAACTGGGGATGGCATTGTTAACGATGATGATAAACAATTTTTAGAAAAACAAGTAATGTCTACAGCTAGAGAAGGTTTAGCTAATTACTACTCAGGAACTATGGTACCGGCTGAAGATCAAATAACAAATACTTCTACGTCTGATGCAGGTACAACTAAACCTGGAACAGCTTCGCCAATAAGCGACGACGATAGAAGAAAATATGAAGCTGAGAAAAGATATTATAATGCCGTTAGAAGTAACTCTCCTAAAATAGTTAAAGATTATCCAATTACAATTGACGAAAAGACTGGCAAAGTAGATCCTAAACAGTATGGCGCTAGAGTAAGAGCTATTACCAAAGAGATGAATAATAATATACCTCAAAAAGATTTAGGCAAAGGATATAATTATGTAACAGGACAAAAAGCTGCAGAGATTTTTAATCAAAATAGCCAAGATGCACCAGTACCTCCTTTGGAATCAATGAATATTTATAGATTAGTTCCTTATAGAGGCAAAACAAAAGACGATCCAGCAGTTGTATACAAACCTGTTTTAATAATGACACAAGAGTATGTAATGACTAGTGATCCAAATGTACTTACGGAAAGAGTTGCTAGTGGTATAGGTATAGATGATGAAGCTCAAAATTATTTAAAAACTAAAGAATTAAAAACTCAAGAAGTTAATAATGACTATGCGGATTAAAATTATAAATTATGAATAAAATTTATATTGTAGACGGAGTACAATACAATGTATCTCCTAAGAGAGAAGAAGAGTTTCTTAAAAAATTTCCTACTGCTATTTTAGAAGAACAAGTGGAAGATCCAACATTGAATGTCGCTGCTGAGGATGAAGCTGCTTTAGAATCTATAGATACAGACTTAACTTCGGAAACTGTTTTGTCTGATTATGATACAGAGATTAAAAATATTAACCTAAGTTATGACGAGCAAATAAATAATTTAGATGTAACTGAATCTGATAAAGAACTGTATAGTAGTTATGTTGTAGATGAAAACGTAGTAGAAACTAAAACAAAACAGTTAAACGAGCAAAGATTAAAAGATCTAGCTTTAGCAGAACAAAAAAGAAATGATAGACAATTACTAGCGGAGAGTAAAAATCCTGAAACATCTAGTGGTAGAGGCATACACAATTGGCTAGACAATGAAAGTACTACAGAAACATTTAGGTCTAATGATTATGGAGCTACAGTAAAGGCTTTAAAAACTATGTACCGTGATTATGATTTTGAAGTAGAAACAAGAGGGGATATTTTTGGTTTTGGAGGTTATGATGCTGGTATAAAAATGACAGCCCCTAATGGCGCCACGCAATTAATAGGCCCAAAAGCTATAACCTTAGACGATGTAGGCAAGAAAGATCCTATAACTGCAATGAAGAGTGATATTATAAAATTTGTAGACACTCATGGTTATGACGCTAAATTATATGATCAAGTAGATAAAGAAATATCAGAAGAAACTAAAAGAATAAATAGTATTGTAAATGTTACAGCTGCTGAAGCTGCTGAAATAAATAAAGAATCTGAACGTATAGATTTATTTGAACCTTACACAGAAGATGTAGCAATATACGGAGGAGGACCAACTGCAATGGGTGACTTTATGGTGCAAGAAACCAAACAAGTTGTTGTAAATCCATATGAAAAAGAATTAGATGCTGCTGAGAAAATGCTTAATGATGCTAGAGCGGTAGCAAATAAAAAAAGATCTATAGATGATCAACTACCAGCCGCTACTAAAGATGAAATAAAAGATGCTGCTAGAAAAATAATATATAACAAGAAGTATGATCAACTTCAAGATGATAAGTGGACTGACTATTTAGAAGCTAATGACGACGAAATGCAAGGTATTCTTAAAGCTTATAAAGCTGTAGAAGAAGATAAGTCATTTAAAAAAGCTGCTGGATTACAAAAACTTCAAGAAGTAGAATTAGCAGATTATAATTCGTCAGCTTCAGAAGGTGATAGAGTTATAGTAGAAGACTTTGAAAAAATATACTCTGATAACAGCAAACAATTTATAATTGAAGAAGGTCAAGAAGCTATAAAACTTAGAAATGGAAAAACTGTTTCTAAAGAAGTTTTTGATAAATACCTTACGTCATCTAAGAATTTAAGAGATAAGTACGCTAGGCTGCAAGATAGACAGTCTAGAATTAATGTTGAAACAGATAATCTAAAAAACATAGACGCGCAATTTGATTTATTGCGTAGGGACTACGATACTTGGAGTAAATTTCAATATAATGTAGGTTCAGGTTTTGCTTCTATAGGAGCTGGTTTAGCTTATGGAGTTGGTAAAGTTATTCAAGGTGGAACTTATTTAGCTGAAGAAATATCAGGTGATAAAGAACTAGAGGAGAAAAACACTATATCTAGCTCAGTTGGAGATTTTTTAGATGAAACAGCTACTAGATTTACTGACTGGAAAAATATGAGCAGAGATCAGTATGCTAAAGATGTAAGTTTTGATCGTGCTTTTACAAGTGGACCAGCTGCTTTTGGTAGATTTGTTACTCAAGAAATGGGACAACAATTACCTATACTTGCTACTATAATAGCTTCAGGTGGTACAGCTTCACCATATATAATAGGCGCTTATGCCGCTGGAGAAAAGTATATGGAAATGGATCAAGAAGATTTAAGATCTGGTTTTGAAAGAAATGAACTTGTTAAGTTTGGTGTATCAGCAGGCTACGGCGCTGCAGAAGCAGTGTTTGAAGCTTTAACTACCGTTCAAATACTTAAGCGTGGTAAAAGCTATTTACGAGCTTCTGGCACAAGAAATTTATTAGAGTTTAAAGATGCAATGAGAGTTGCATGGCAGGAGCAGGGTTTAAAAACATTTTTGCTTCCAGCTCAAGATGTATTATCAGAGTCTGTGGGTGAAGGATTAACTCAGATGACTCAGAACATGTTAGATGGCGTAGATTTATTAGACAACGTTGGTCACGCTATGTTCTCTGGCGGTATGTTTGGTTTTGGTATGTCAGTATCTCCAGTGATGTACGGTATGGCTTTACAAAAGTTTAGTGATCCTAATAAATATAAAGAATATAATAATACTATAAAAAATATTTCAGAAATAAATGGTATTTTATCGGGAAACTCATTAATTAGTGAAACCTCTAGAAAAATACTTGAACAAAAGAAATTAGATCTTCAGAAAAATTCTGATAAAATGTTAACTGATATGGTTAGCTACATGGAAGATAAAATGGGTAAAGATGGGTGGAAAAGATTTAACCAAGCTACTAAACAGCAAGCAGAACTTCAAATTGAAGCAAAAAGAGTTTTAAATGATGCAAGCATTAGTGAAGATCAAAAACAAAATATTTTAAAAGATTTAAAAACAAAATTTGATAATCTTCAAAATGCAAGAAAGATTTTTAGAAATGGTAAAGCTTTTAAAAATACTTTTAGTTTGTTAGAAGAGACAGATCCAGATAGATATAATTCTATAATGGAAGAAGCTGAAGAAAAAATAAGAGTAAATAAAAATGATAATCCAGATTTTACTCCAGATATTAAAGAAATTAAAGATCTAGCTTATGACATTTACTTAGAGCAAGTTATAGTAGATAAAATAGCTGCTGCTCAAAAAAGTTATGGTGTTGATATACAAGTTGCCAACACAAAGAATGAAGCAGTAGATTTAGTAAAACAAGAAGAAAAAAGAATTACAGAAATTATAGGAAGTGATGTTAGCTTAAGCGAAGCAGAAAGACAACAAAAGCTACAACAAGTTAGACAAAATACAGCTAATCAAGTAGAATCTATAAAAGATGGTACATTAAATGGTTTAGATGATATAAATGGACAGCAATTTGTTATTTTAGAAAACTCTATTAAAAATGATAGAACTTCTATAGGTGTTCATGAACCAGGCCACGCTGTGTTTGAAAAAATATTAGGTACTAAAGATGGAGATTTTAGAGCATTAGAATCAGCTATAACAGAATATTTAAGCAAGACAGATCCTGACATGCTCAACTCTATACTTATGAAAAGATCTGGATCATTATCTGAGAGAAGACTTATTGATTCAGAGGAATTTGTAATAGAATTTTTAGAACAAGTAGATCAAGGTAATATAGATTTTAAACAAAAGAAAAATAAAAGGCTAGCTAGTTTATTTGGTTTTATGACTAACAGTATTACAAAAGAGAAAGGTTTTGAAGTTAATTTTAAAGGAGAAACTGATGCT
>Ga0208303_1000158_pt1 | contig 27697 bp, 9 predicted proteins | sample CB_VirMetaG_2_FD_184537 | JGI IMG/M metagenome (GOLD analysis project Ga0208303, IMG submission 184537) | Freshwater to marine saline gradient viral communities from Chesapeake Bay - CB_1504_2 Viral MetaG (SPAdes) (version 4) | ecosystem: Environmental > Aquatic > Marine > Coastal | place: USA... | reverse complement strand
GCTTGTTCACTTGCAAGAGCATTATTAGCTGATGTTGCAGCATTAATTTCACTTATTAGAGCATTATCTTCAGCGTTTTCTGCTCCTAACCTTGCAGCCTCCGCATCATTCCGAGCCGATGCTGATAATGTAGCTTGTTCTGTAGACAGTGTTGCTGCTGCTTCTGCTTCTAATGCAGACTGGGCAGCACTTGTTGAAGAAGAATAAACTGTTGTAATTAATTTATCAAGCTGTTTATTTATGGAATTTAACATTTTTGTGTCTGAATCCCATCCTATTTGGTTATTTGCCATTATATTTATCTTAATTTTTTCATAATAAGATTTACTTTTTTCAACATTTCTCTAAAGAGTTTTTGCTTTATTGACAGTCCAACTTGTTGATTTCTATAACCCATATTAATTAATTTTATCAATTTAATAAATTTAACCTAGTAAATCATTTATTTTCTTAAATATTAAATCAACCTCTTCTCCACTTGAAACACTAACATTTTTTAAACTAGGACCATTATAATTTAATAAAATTGTTAAAGACATTCTATTATTGTTAATAGTAGTTGTACTTATGGTAGTAGTAGTTAGAGATGTGTTAAAACCTTCAATGATAATATTACTAACATTTACATAACTTTTTGAACCAAGTGTAATTGTATTTTCTTCAAGAGCAACTTTTACAGTATAATCATTTGGATCATTTTCACCAAAATACATAGTAATTGTGTTGCCTGTTTTCATCCAATCGCTTCAACCTATTTGCTTACGTGGGATTCCCATTTTTTTTATATTTTAATTTGATCAATAAACCTTTGTAAGCACAAAATTTTGTGATTGTATTTTATTAGCAACCTTTGCTAATCCCCACTCAGCAGTAATAGACAATGTGTTTATTACAGTGGTGTCAAAATTCGTATTAGATATTAATGCAAAATTAACACCATCAAGATTAGTGTTAGCATTTTGATTATATGAATATTGACCGTTGACAAATAATTCAGCCACTCCAGCTCCACCAATTTTTGTAATGGTAAAATCTATTAGTAGCTCAAAATATTTATTTGTTGTCAGTTTCATTTGAAAAATACCAGTATCTGAAATAGTGACACCGTTAGATTTTATCCTAATGTGTAGTGTTTCGTTATTTGCACAAGAAAGAGGTCCACATATTTTTGCTGTAAATGAATCTCCAACATTAAATCCATTAGCTGGTACAGTTAAACTTCCTACTCCAGTACCAATAAGTGAGGTTTCAACTGTAGTATTTGTTATAAGTGTTCCTAATGCTGTCTGTGCATATAACCCACCAGAAGGGCCTGGAGGACCAGGAGGGCCTGGAATAGGAGGACCAACTACATCTGATATAAGTTTATCTAAATTAAGCCACCCTTTGTATCCTTGACAAGGTTTACAAAGCTCTTGCCAAAAACCAGCTTTTATCCAGGTAGCCATTATCCTTGACCCTTATATTTAGAAACATTCTTCCCTTTTGGAGTGTTCGTGTTCTTAGCTTTGCCAGTTCGCTTCTTGCCAAAAACAATTTTACGAGAATCTCCGAGTTGTTTTACCTTTGCCATAGTTAAGCCTCATTAATTGAGAGTGTTACACCTCTCGAATCTAATTTAATTTTTCGAATATTCAATGGTTGTTGCATATAATCAGGTCTTCTTGATGCAATTAATCTTTCCTTGAGTATTCTGGTTACAGATACTGCATTGCCTTGATTGCCACCAAGTACGTGATATGAAGCTTTATCTTCTCCAATATATAAACCAACATGCCCCCCTGATTCTCTAGAAAACACCAATACATCTCCGAGCATAGGTTCTTTTACGGCTACACCAAAGTTTGCCCAGTTACGAGCCCACAAAGGATCTTTGACAACCTGTCTACCAGCTCTCTTCATGATTACCCCTATGTATAATCCACACCAAGGAATGTCATCATTGTTATATTGTTTCAATGAGAGCTCTTCTGCCCACGACATTATAACAGGATTGTTTTTTATCCCAACCACTTCTGTTGTACCATAAAGTTCAATTGCTTTAAGCAGGTGTCTAGGACTGTTTTCTAAAGCTAACCATTGATAATTTTTTGGGAGTATCATTCTAAGGATTGGTTATGATGTTCGTGTTTATTTGTAATTGTACTATAGGTGGTAAGAGACAATAGTGCTGCAATTAAACCTGCTTCTATTCCTAACAATAATGCTGCATCAGCATAGGATTTACCAACTTCCCAATCATTAACTATATGTGATAAATTGATAATGATATCAAATGAAAAAACCAGTGATAAAAATCTTCTTATTGAAATTTTATTATCTGAGCCAAGCCACATAGGTTCAATGTACTTGAATAATTTTATTAATTTTTCAGATAGTTTCATTTTAAAAAGAATGAATTGTAAATTTTTGAAAACTGATCAATTGCTATAATTAAACCAAACACAATACCTGTTGTCCAAGCAATTCTTTTTCTAAACTCTTCTTGTTTTTCTACTTTCGATTCAAGCTCTGTTACTTTTAATTTCATAGTTTTAATGTCTTCAATAAACCCCCCAGTTTTTGTAAGAGGGTTTCCTAGTATAGCATCTACTACTTGAGTTAACTTTCCATCAATAGATATCATTTTTTCCTCTAGGTCATACAATCGTTGATCCATACTTTTTAATTCTTTGTTAATTTGTTGCTGATATGCTTCAAGTGCCATATATGAATTAAGATTAGAACACTCTGTAACAAAAAAGCACACCCCAGTAGAGATGCGCTTTAATTTTTTAGTTTGAGAGTTAAGATTTTAGATCTTTTCTATAAGTAGTAAATTTAATAATTGTTAAACTAATCACCAAATAATTATAATTTTAATTAACTAGGTAGTTATTTAATCAATTTCAACAAATAAAAAACGTTAGAATTATTTTTTAGATTCTATCATTCGTATTTATAAAGTTAAAGATTCAGAGCTTAATTCTCAATAGATTAAATCTGATTCTATCGTATTCCGTAATTAGATTGCATTTGAATTCCTAAATCTTTTGCAAGCTCTGGATAAATCATTGGTAAATAACCAACCATTTGATTTGTAATAGGGAATGATCTGAAGAAATATTTTAAAACTTTAACATCTTCAACTTTCTCATCGTCACCAATAGTTATTCCATACAATTCATCAAGACCATTGAAGAATGATTTAAATCCATTATTCAATAATGACATTGCAGGGAATGGACCACTGCCCACTAGATTCAAAATAGATGTAGGGTTGTAGAAGTACATCAACTCATCCAATAACTTATCACCAAGCTTAGCTAAATATTTATGTCTATTTATTATCTCCTTGTCTTCATCATCTTCTGGAGCCATTGCTGGAATAATTAAAGCAGTCATTGTAATTAATGTAGTTAGTAAAATTAAGTCAATTGCCATTGCCTTAATATTTGAAAGGTACAGCTCAATAAACAACTCCTCTGTCATTTGAAGATATTCTCCAGTTTCTCTAAAGTGTTCCTCATTCTTCTTTTCAAAAGATTGTTTAATTATTTCCATCCCCTTCTCATTACCACTTATTAAACCCCAAAGTCCATCTAAACCTGAAGAAGCATTATCGTAAAGAAGTGATGTAATCATTCTCATTCTACCCCACTCATAAGCTTCTGATGCCGAATTGTATTTGAGATTCCCCAATCTAACATCTATCAATCTTGGAATCCAGTTCTTAAACACCATGAATGATTTACCAATAATATTCATGTTTATAGCTCTCAAGTCGTCTTCAGAAAGATTACCCATTGCATCTTTACTAAGTTGCTGAACTTTTCTTCTCACGTCAAGAACACTATCTGACATTCTATCTACTCCAGGTATTACAAATCTTCCATCATCAACTGTTGCAAGATTCATTACACCATTTTCTTTAACAATTTCTAAAACAGCTTTTTCAAAATTTTCATCAAAAGCTTTTCTATCTTCAGTTGTTCCTTCAAATCTGCCTTTATATTCAGGAAGTGATTTTAAATACTCTCTAGCGTTTAAAACTTTACCATCAATCACTATAGTGTTTTTTAGAAAAGCGTAGAAGTTTGCTGTTTGTACAGCTCTATCAGCACTCTTCATCAACACCATAATGAAGTCTTGCATTTGTTGATCTGTTATAACTCCTGTCGAAAGCTTCGAAGCAATCTCTCTATTGTAGTTATCTGTCAAAGGCATGAAGTATTCAAGAGCTTTGACGAACTTGGTTTTATCTTCTCCATTAAACTTATTGGCAAAGATTTGCAACTCAGCACTTATGAAATCAGTCTTAGTGAAATATTTTCCAGCATTAATTACAGATTGAGCAGTTCCACCAAAAAGGTTGGAAATAGAAGAACCAGCATTAAAACCTAAAGTTGCTAAACTGAAAGAGTTGTTAAGATTGTCAACAATCTTATTAAGAGTAATTTGCTTACCTTCAAGATTTTCTGGAAATAAGTTAATACCAATTTTCTCATTAATAGTTTTTCCCCAACCACCAAGCTTTAGTAAAACAGCATCGAATTGAGCATTGTCAACATATTTCTGACCATATATAATTGCTTTAATCATACTGTCAAGCAGCTCAACATTGCCAGTTGCTCCTGATGCTCCTATTGGATTATATTCTATTTCACCAAGATTATTAAGTTTAGAATTGTTAAATATAGAAGTTTGAATAGTTTTTTTATTCCTTTCAACCTTTGCAATAGCTCGCACCTGGTTTTCTATTTCTGTGAGATATTGATACCTATAAGCAGCTTCATTATAGAAAGCCATATTTCTAAACAAATCTTCACTAAAGTTACCATCTTTAAACTCTGTAGTAAAATAGATTGGTATAGTGTTCATTGGTTGACCTGTATCTGGATTAAGTTGTCCATATCCAATATCACCTTCATCAATAGAAATGCTTCTAAAGAATCTATCACCTAGAGATAATTTGTTTCCTGTAACAGCTGCTTCAATTAAACTACTTCTTACAAACGGTAGAAATACTCTAGCTTCAAGTTTAGAAATATATTTTAAATCAGCAAATTTATTATTTTGATCAATGATGTAATCGTAAAAAGCTTTTGCTGGAGCATTCTCTGATGCATTTAAAGTTTTCCACTCTTTAGTTTGCCATGTATCTTGCTTAGGATGTTTTCTAATAATATTTTTCAAATACCAACCTAACGATTGATCATTTTCAATATTATATTTCTTATCAGCATCTCTTTGTTCTTTTGCAACTTGAACAGCTGCTTCTTCAGGAGTAGCGTCTCTTAATTTGTTCTTTATGTATTCATACTGTTTCTCTTTTTCTTTTTGTAAATCTTCTCTAAGACCACCTAAGTCAACATTGTTTTTTATCCAATCTATGTCTCCATCTTTTATTGCTTTGCTTAACTCTTTAAAGAATTTAGGATCGTATTGATCTATCAATTCATTCTTGTCTTTCTTTTTGATAAAAGAAAATTGATCTTTTTGAGACAAACCTTTTGCTTTTGCCCAATTCAGGAAATCATCTTTAATCTCAAGAAGTTTAGCATTACCTTCTTCAGTTACAAAGGTTGCTCTACCAAGAGCTTTGTTTGCTTTTCTGTAAAGTAGTTGAACAGATTTAATCTGCAAACTTGATGTAGATGAAAACCAGCCATTAAATTTTGACACTAGCTTTTCTGGACTTAGAAAATTAAAGAATCCTTCTGGTTTAGCTAATGCGTTAGCTGTAAATTCTTGATTTATTTCTTTAAGTTCATCTAAATATTCATCAGAATCATCGGCAACTTTCAACAACTCTTCATACAGATCTTTATCATCTTTAACAATCTCTTTTAAACTTCTGTTAATATCTGTGTAAGTTCTGATAGCATACTCAGCATCGTCTATCTCACCTAAAAATTTACTAATAATAGGATTTGATTCAGCAGTATCAATGGAAGACCAATCTGTATCTTTATAGTCTTTTTCATACTTAGCAATAAGATTCTCAACCTTCTTGTTTAGAATTTTTACTTGAGAGAGTAAAGGTTTTACATCTCTTTGAATTTGAAGCTTTCTAATTGATGCATATAACGACTTCAAGTTGTCATTCTTCTCAAGTCTTTGATCAGGTGTAATTTTTTCAGTCCTGAACGTATCATACATATTATTCAATCTTTCAAGAAGCTTGTCTAATTTTTTACTCCCAGTTAATTCATCAGCTGTTGGTACAGGTAACAAATACATCTCATCATCTTCAATCTTTGTTACATCAACATCTCCTATTTTAATTGATGTAAGTTGAGGCTCTTCAATTATCTCACCAGTTTTACCCTTCTTACCTTTTGAGTATTTGGTAAGAATTGGAATCATTCTGGTTTCTTTGAAATCTTTTGCTTGAACACCATAATTAGTAGAAAGAATTTTTTTATACAGATTCATTTGAATATTCCAAGACTCAACTTTATACCAAGGAATGTCTATATAATTATCAATATTCAAATTCATAAACTTCCAATCCAAAATATTAACCTTGCCATCAGGTTCTATTGCTAAGAAGTCCATTGTACCACCAGTGTTCTTTCCGTCATAAACTTTAATCTCTGAAAGGAATCTAGTGTCTACTGGATAGGATACTAATCTTGCTTCAATGTGATCTCTTATAATTAGATAGATGTCTTGATCACCAGTAAATGATTGATGTGTATCATTTAACTTTTTCTCATCTCTAATTGATTTATCTTGAATAAAATATCCATTTTCATCAATGAACATTTTAAATGCTTGTTCGAAATCAGCATGTCCAGCTGTACCTTTTTCTCTTCTTAACTCGTCTAAGAATAAATCATAATCATCCTTTGGAAGATTGTTTGTTTTATTCCAAGCATCATAAGAACCTTTTGAAAAATCACTTACACGATTAGGAATTAATACATCGTCAATAAAATATCTTTCTTCCTCGTTACCATCCTTATCTTTTACTGTTCTGGTCTCTATTTTATCAGATGTACTTTTAAGTGAATCATATACAATTTCTTGTTTAGATTTTTGAAGAAATGAAGTATCTTCAGATTCTCTGATATCTTCTGCTGTACCAATGCTTTTTCCAGATATAATATCAATAACAGCTTGATCAAGGCCTGACTTTTGATAAAGAAGACTCTTGAACCAATCTACAATATCTTTCCACCAAGACTGAGCTTTTATAAGATTCTCTGGCTTCTCTGTAGTATTTTCTACACTTGATATAATCTTCTCGACTAATACCTTTGCAATAGCTTCTTCTTTGAGCTTGATTACGTCAGGTTTTCCATCCTTCTGATATAATGGGTCATTGCCATAAACTTTAAATACACTATCAAGCATTTGATATCCGTTGATCTCTTTTAAAAGTTTCTGATAGAGTTTAGGATTGGTTTGCTTGATAATAGCTACAGCAAAGTGCATAGCCTCTTCTGGAAGAGCCTGTGCTTCTTTGCCTTCTACAACAGATATAAGTTGCTGCATCACTTGAGCAACACCATTGGCATCATATTTTTTACCATTAACAACAATGTCCTTAACAATATTGATATTAACTCCCACCTTCTCTAGGAAGTCTTTAATTAACTTCAGAGTTTTTGGAGAAGCGTTAGAAGGTGATGTTACATCATCACGTTTCTGTAACATTTGACCTTCTGATTCTAGGTATTCTTCTCTAGGAACATTACCCTCATACTTATCCCATAGATAGTAAGAGATGTCTTCACCTCTGGATGTTACCAGTGATTTCCATTCGTTGAGATTCTTATTAGGACAAGTTGCCATTAACAGATTGATTTTAAAATGTTACCAATTTCTTCAGGGGAGTAGCCAATCACTTCCAACATTTTCGAATTGATTTTTGAGAAAGGATATATTTTTCCATTCTTCAAAGTCATTTCGCCCTCTGAAGGTACTATGTTTTTCTGAACACCTTGAGGTTGTTCTGATTCTGGAATGTAGAAATTTGCCATGTTTGCATAATGAATTCCTAAATATTCAGAAGCTCTAGATATACCGACATAAAGTAATGAGTGTTTTTCAGTTCCTATTTGTTTTCCACTTTGCATCAATTTGGATGTACTCCAAGAAGGTAAACTGTTTGCGTCAAAGAATACATTCTTTACAGTAGTTCCTTGAGACTTATGAATTGTAATAGCATGTCCAAAATCAATACCTTTTTCAACCCTCATATCTTTATCTATATTCTTATGTATTTCGTTTGAATATTTTTCCATTTTTTCAGATGAAGGGTTGTAAATATAATCTCCACCTAAATCGTGAGATGAGAAAAATCCTGATACTTTATCCTTTGCTTCATAATATCTAACCCAAGCTAATCCTTTTGATTTATTAGCAAGTGCGTAATCTTTTGCATCTTTTAATTGTTGCATAAGATTAGATATTGTTTTATTATTTTTATCAAAATCTTCTTCTGTTAAATTTGGAAAATCAAAAGAATCACTTCTTGATAACTGTATGTAATCTGTACTTGCCATTCCAGATACTCCACGCACTCCCAAATCTTCCAAAGTCTGTAACTTTTTTGAAGATGCTGTGATTTTGTAAATTGGTCCTGATTTTACAACACTCTGTATTGTGTATCTAATGCTGTTAGCAATGTTTGCTTTATCAACTTGTTTACTCGAATATCCAAGATACCCAACGACTACATCATTTGGAACCAGTTCACCAACTCTTCCCAGAACAGATCTAATTTTTTTATTGTATTCTTCTACACCTACATTTCTATAGTTTATCAGTACAGTTTCTTCTGGATCTTTTTCAAACTTATTTGCTACTTCTTCATTGAATTCAGAAGTAGGTAAATATTGAAGTTCTTCAGAAGGTTGTACTAAAGGTATCTTGTCATTGATGTTGTTTCTAACATTGACAAGCATATTCAAGATTGAATCACTACTGGTTCTTTTTACTTCTGTTAATAAAACTTGATCGTGCTCAGTAAATGCTTTTGAAACAAGTTTCTTTTTTGGGTTCTGAGAATCCACTTCTGGAATTTGCATAATGTCTCCCATGAAAATCACTTTGATTTTATTCTTGTCTATTATGCTTTTCAAAGCATCATAGTCTTTTGAATTAAGCATTGATACTTCATCAACTACAAATACGTTGTTTCGCAAACCCAATCGATCTGTTATTTTTCTTGTAAGAATTGCAGAAGTTGTATTTGTTACAGGATCATAAGCTTGATTCAAAGCAGACGCTACAGTCATTGGCATCATTCTGTTTCCAGTTTTCACTGTAGCAAAAGCAAGTTCAGCTGTAGCAGCATGTGTAGGAGCAAAGAAATTAAACGTTGAAGAATTCAAATATTTTTGAAGATATCCAATTACAGAAGTTTTTCCTGTTCCAGCAGCACCTTGTAAAGTGATGAACTTTGATGAAGGATCTGTAGCAAAATCAACGAGCTTTTCTAATGCCTGTCTCTGACCTTCTGTAAGTTCAAACTGTGTATCAATTGATTTACCTTTGTATGTGAATTTAGATTTTTTAATTAATGATTGCTCGTCAATTACAATTGGAGTTTCTGGAACAACTTGTTCTGTTACTACTGTAGGAGTTGTAGGTTGTTGACTCATTGATGTATTTGTTAATCTTTCATAATTTGTAGGACTTACAACATCAGTGGCTTGAGCTCTTCTAAAGGTGAGTGTAATTGTGTAGTTTTCAATAGTTTTTCCATTTGGAAGTTTTATTGGAGGGTACTTGATTGGTTTAGATGTAACATCTGGTGTAGCATGTACAAGTGTAAATCTTCCTTTCCCTTCTAAACCAAATGTGTAGATAGATCCATTTTTTGTCAACACTTCATTTGTAGGATTCAAACTTTTTAAATTACCAGGCGCATATCTAGAATCATAAGTGTTAGCAAATGTGACTCCTCCTTTGTTGTAATCCCATATACCTAATGCTGCATCATTTCCAAGAGTGTACACTACCACAGGATAATTTTTTGCAGACTTGTCTTCAGTTGTATCTCTGTGTGGATAAATGTATTCTCCCTCTAAGTAGATGTTAGCTATCACAGAATCGTAATTATTCATATCAATTCCTGTTCTCTGAAATATTTCATCCATGATTGGTCTCAGTACATTAACTGACGGTAGATCATTTCCTTTTTGATCTTTTCTATCATATCCATAATAAGTACCCCCATCAGCCGAATTGTTATTTATAGGAGAGAACATTCTAGGAACACCTGTATCAGGATTACCTCCACGTCTTCCCCATCTCAATCCATAATGAAACATCATGTTTGCGTTCTTCCCTTTGTTTTCTTTAAAGGTTTGATTCTCAGCTTGAGGACTTATCAAATTGATGTATTCTTCTGTTTTTTCTTTAGATAATTGTTGATCAGATTTATACACTCCGTAATCTGGAGAAACTGGTACAAATCCTACTGGTACAATAGGTTGATCTATTGCTTGTGGAGTTTGCATTACAGGTTGTTCTACAAATGGCTCAGGAGCAACTACTATTTCATTGTTTACAGCACCAATGATTGCGCTGTCTGATAGTTCTTGCTTTACTGTATATGTATTATTTGGAATCGAAGAAGGGAGTCCATCAACTTTGTAAATCTTAGCAATGTCTCCATCACCATAGAGGTTTACCATTTTGAAATAAACATTACCCTTATCATCTTCTAAAGGTGATCCTGAGAGATCTATTACTTTCTGATATCCAACTATTTCTGATTTTAAAAATACACCATTTTCTGCACCTTTATTAAAAGCATCTAATCCTATTGGATTATATTGTCCAGTAATATCAATCATTCTTTTAGCTATGTATTGATAACGCTTCACCTTCAAGAAACTCATATCAGAATTATTAAAGCTCTCATACTTTTTTGAAAGTCTTAAAACTTTACCATTTTCAAGAGTGGCTCCAAGTTCTTTTATTTTTGCAAAACCAGTTCTACCATAACCTATACCTTGATCAGCATCAACATACTTTGGAGAATAAAACGGTACAATCTTACTATCTGAGAAATTGGTTCTGAAAAAGATTCCATTCCTTGAGAAATCTTTAATTTTCTCAAATGAGTATTTTGAATTAATGATAGGTGTTAATATATCAGCTCTATCTTCTAAAGGAACAATCTTGTTAATTGAGATTCTTGTATCATAAGTTCCTTGTAGAAAACTTGCAAGTATCAAATTCTCATAGAACTTAGGCTCAAGAGCTTTAAGCTCTCTCATCATAGCAATATATCTATTTGTTGTTACTGCGTCTGTAGGCTTAGCTTTTAACGTAACTGTGACAGCACCATCTTCATATTCAGAAAATCTTGCTTCCAAACTTGATATCAATTCCATACCTGGGTATTTCTTTTGAATCTTATAAAGTTGGGAAGCAATGTTATTTTTACCAATTAGCAACTCATTAATTCTTTCTTTGGAAAACTTATCAGATTGAGTTTGTAATAAATAATCAATCATTGATGTCTTGATTTTTTTAATGATTCTATCAAAATCATCTAATGACATATATTCATCACTAGCAAAAGGTTTAATAACTTCGTCAATCACTTCATAAAATTGAGTTTCATTCAATTTAAATAATGAACTGAGAGATTTTACTTCTCTTACAATTAACTCTTTTTGTTTACCTATGAATGTTTGTTCAAAAACATCATTAATAGAAGATATTATATTTTCAGTCTCAGCAGTCTTAGTTCGCATAGCCTTTCTTAATACACCTTCAGTGCTTCTTACACGTGTAGTGTCGTAATTATATGCTTGGGAAAACTTAAAGTTGTACTGAGCCATTTTAGCAAGTCTCAAAAACTCAGAGAGAACTGCTTGCTGTTTAAGATTAAACTCTGGAGATTTTCTATCTGCATTGATATCAATAGATGCTAACAAATTTGCTTTTGACTTTTCAAAATCAACAAATCCTGTTTCAGGATTTATTGGAAAATCTTGGGATAAATCATATCCTGTTCCAGCTTCTACAGGATACATTGAGTATGCTATTTCTCCATTTGATTTAGAGAACAAAGACCTACTGTTTATCTTATCAAGATATTTAAGATAGTCAATAATAATAGGTTGATTTAAAAAGAATGGTGTTAATTCACCAGTACCAATTCGTTCCATAAACATTGCTGTACCAACCACAAGATCGCTTCTAAGTATCTTCATGATGTATGGATCTTTTGCAATGTCTACAAATGCTGTAGCATAACCAGATAATCTATCTGATATAAATAATGAATCATCATAAACTAAATTTCTTCCTGCAAGAGAGATCATTTTCTGACCATTCACTTCTATAGTATTGTGAGGAATAGCAAGTGACATATCTCCTAAGAATCCAGCATCATATTCATCTATATTATTTAATCTAGTTGGGTCAAGATGAGCATTGATTTTTTGAGCAATTGAGTGCCCAGTAATGTTTACAGCTGCTATACCCACCCACTTCTTACCAAGAAGGAATGCGTGACGCAATGATGTTAAATATGACTTTGATAGTAATTTATATTTGATAGATGATTCTTCGTCTTGTCTAGCTTTATTTAACTCACTTGCAACAGCAGGTAAACCAGCGTCACCGACAGGAGTCATTAATCTTTTAAAGTTCTCAGGAAGTGTTACAATATCTTGAAGTAATTCAAAATACCGATTCTCTAAAGATTTTTTATACATGTCATTAACGAAGTCATTTTTCATCACATCATAAATACTTTTAGTGGCTATTTTTTCAAATCTACCAGCAGATTTAGCCATTAATGTAGTTATGTAATCCAACGGTGACATATCTTTTTCGCTAGATCTATTAATCATTCTCCCAATTGTTTTTTCAAACTTTGCGTAGAAAGAAAATTGTTCTTCTCCCAAAGCTAGTTTCAAATCATAAGGTTCAAGTTCAGAAGCATTTTCTATTTCTTCGTAGACATCAAAAAATTCATACAATTGATCCATGAATTCTCTATCATTCAGAATTTGTTCGGCTTCTTTGCTTATAACATCATTAAAGACTTTATCATAAAACTCAATAGTGGATTGTTTACTCCCTTTATATTCTACAAGTTTAACATCGCCATTTACATCAACATAAACTGATTTAAGGTACATGTTGAGCTTATCAATATCAAAGTCAGATCCTGCTTTACTTACAATCTCAGAAGGAACTACAACAGTAGCACCCATTGACGGATGTAAGAATCCTTTGATTTTAAATATTTCTGTAGAAGATGCTGACTGGTGAGGAATACGAAATCCTATACCGAATAGAATTTTTTGATTCTCTTTTTTATTAAGATACTCAAGAACTTTTTCATCGCTCATACCTTTGAAATACTTTTTCCAAAAGTTTGGAATCATTATTTCCATATGACGTTCATTATCTTCGTCTTCATAAAACTTCAATGTATCACTTGAAAGCATTACGGTTTTCTTATTCTCATCAGAAAGAGCATTATACTCGTCTCTATTTATCTCTGCATATTTATTTTTTCCATTTGCATCTTTTCCAAGATTTCTAATAATTCTTCTTCCTTCATTTCTATTCTCCCATAATGTAACAGGAACTTGAACATGAGCTTTACCATTCATTGATGGTGAGATCAATGACTTGTTTATTAATGAATAAAGTACGCTTTGTATTTCTTCATAAGCAGAAGATGCTTCGAATGGCATTCTGAATTGACCATTCTCATCTAATCGTATTGTATCAATTACATTTTGAGATGCTTCTCTTCTTAAAAGTTCGTACTCAAGAGTTTCTGAAACTTTCTTATTATCTATAATTTCAAAACGATCACCTAAATCTTTGATACCTAGTTTGTTAAGAAACTCTTCGTATTGTAAATCGTGAAATTCATTATGAGTTTCTGTAATTTTTTTGTAGAGTTCTTCTGCACCAGGCATGACAGATTTGCCATTTTGAAACATATCCATAGATACGTTCTTCATTAATTGGCTACCTCTAGTTTGATTTTTACCTTCTTCATAACTATTCTCCACCTGGATACCATAAGTGCTCCAAGCAATTTCCTCAATAGTATTTTCACCAAATCCAGAAGAATTAAATGTACCATTACCATTGTATGTATTATGCGTAGATCTAGCACCTTCTTTCCTACCAGACTGATATACTACATATCCCACTTGATCTTCAAGCATTTGTATATATAAATCTTGTAAGTGGGTTTCTTCAATTGCTTTGAAGAATATAGGCATTTGAGAAAACTTATCAATTGTTCCTTCGATTCTATCCAAATTTGGTTTTGCTCCAGACACAATAGGTTTCAATACTTCTAAAACGTAATACGGTTCTTTTTTCTGAATTAGTTCTGCATCATGTTTCTCAAGAGCTTTGTTATCTTCACCATACTTATATACGAATTCTCCACTAGCACTCTTGATCTTAGAAAGCTTTTGTCTGGCGTATGCCATTTGCCATTGATACCAAGTTTCTGCTTCATTAGACCATTCGGCATTTTTTAACTTCACTTCTCTGAATGCACCTATTTGAATTATAGAAAAACCATCAGGTTCTTCATAACCTACTAATTCATCTATGTATTTAGATTTAGGTCGAGGGTCAGTAAGGGTTACTGTTTTTACAAATGATTTGAAATTATATCTAGTTAAATCTTCACCAGATAAAACAATATCATCAGTCACTTCATTATAATCCTTATTTAAATGCTCATTGAACTCTTCATAATCAAAAGTTTTTCTTCTTGGGGAAAGCCAAGATTTAATACGTTTTGTTTCATCAAGATTACCATTTTTTATTTTGAATTGATAAGGATCACCAAATATGAACTTATGAAGTTCTGTATTGGCAATCATATTATTCATATTGATGAATGACAATAAATTATTGTAATCATTATTTTGGATAGCACTTTTACTTAACTTCTTAGCATCTGCAAAGTCAGTATCTAAATTTGTAAACGCTACAGTGTCTTCCCCACTGACAAAAACTTCACCAGTAGATATTAAATTTTGATTAAGTTGTCCATTTAAATAAGCGACTGTATCGAGAATTGATGATTCTATCTCAGATTTGTTATTTTTTATGATTTCAGCAATTCTTGATTTAGCTGTTTTTTCAGAAAGTCTTTTATCAGAAATTACTTTTTCAATATTTTCTACTAATTCAGGACTCAATATTTCTTTAAAGAATCTAAGTTGAGTTGCTCTTTTATCTCCTACAGCTGCAAGTTTTTCTCTATTTTTCCAATCTAAAGCAAGGTTAATCTCATCCTCTAGGTAAGAATTCATAATTTCAAAAAACTCACTGTTTCCTATATCAGTGTTGACATCTTCAAACTTAATTACATTACCAATGTTATAAGTTCTTTCTGTAGAAGAATCTGCTGGAATTAAAATGTAATAATTCCCTTTAAGATTTTGATTTATCTCAAGACTGAATCTAGCACCTTCAGTTAAACTTCCAATTGTAGTTCCACCGTTATCATCGATAATACCATCTACAACACCTACTTTCAAAATCTTACCCTTGATTTTATCCCCATCTTCATTAAAGAATATTCCACCTTTTTTAATAAGTAAACTATTTTGAGAGTAAGGATCTTTTAACTCAGGACGTTTTTCTAAAAGTTCATCAATCGTATTTGATTCATTAAAATCTTCCTCAAATACAGATACAGCATTACTATCTGAATAATTACCAGTTCTTTTATTTTCTACATTGAATCTTGTTGTATCATGATCTGGATTTACAGAATTCACGTACATTGTTGCAAGTTTTATTACAGAACTATCTGCTTTTGTAAAGTTTTTAACACTTGCAATTTCTTTACTGCCGTATTGGTAAATTGAGTTAACTGCATCTATAAATTTATTTTGATCAGTAATTGACGTAGCGGGAAAATTGATTCCTATATTTTTTAGAAATGCTAATCTTTCTTCAGTTGTATTGGGTAATTTTTTAGGATAATTAGGATGTTCAGTATTGATAAAGTATTGCAACTTCTTTCTACTAATCATTGAATTAGCTTCAGTGGCAAGTGTCTTTAGATTAGAAAGCCAATTATATTTTTCAATATTAATTGCAGAAGCTCTGTCTGCTGGTTTACTAATTACATTAACACCATCTGTTGTAACATTTCTAGATTCAACAACTGAATCTGGTTTACTTTTATTAAATGCTTGTACAAATTGTATATATAGTTTCCAATCATCATCTTCAAAATTCTTGAAATCAAATAATTCTTCAGATTCCTCAGCTCCCATTTGACCTTTTAAAGATCTAACCATTCTATAATAGTTACCATCTTTTTTATACAACTCCATTAACTTCTTTGGAATATTCTTCAAAGAAGTGTTGGAAATGTTTGAAAGCAATGTTGCAAAAGTTCTGTTAAAGTTTGAAAGCACAGGAAGTCTAGCTGCTCCTTCTTTCAATATTGGTGCTCCTTCTTTCAATATTGGTAAACCATCCTTGCCTAATTTATTTGACTCAGCAGCAGGTGTTGTTGCTATTAAATACTTAACAGCAAACTTCATATTCTTTTTGAAATCTACCTCAAATGCTTCTGGAGAGTATAGTCTGTTATTTCCATTCTCGTCATTCACTGAAACAATTGAATTGACATCAATAGTTACTCCTATCGTCTTTAATGAATCAACACTTCTAAGAAATAACTCATTAAAATTAGCTTCACCTAGAAGTTCAAAGTTTCCATTATCTTTTGATTCATAAACACTTCTAATAAAGTTATAAACTTCTGAGCCTGTAACTCCTTTTAAATCAAATACTTTACTAACAGTGTCATCATTTTCTCTATTCAATAAATATCCAGATGTACTAATCACCATATCCTGAACAATATTCCAAGACTCATCTTCACTTAATGAATACCCACTAGGAAGAGTCATTACATTTCTATACTCAGGTTGTTCTGTTTTTATATAATCTGGAAGTACCGATTCTGCAAATCGACCAGCTTCAATAGATTCAAATAGTCCATCCTTTAAAGATGGCTTGTTTACAAAACTCTTAAAGAATTCAATGATCGACTTAAAGAATTTTTTGATTCTCTCAGTCAAAGATCTAGCTGGAAGTTTACCAAGTCTGAAGTCAGCAAAATCATCAGCTATTCTTTCTTTAGCTTGTCTATCTGTAGCATCAATGAAAGCAATTTGTTTTCCTGTCTCTCTGTCTAAGAAATAACCAGGCTTATCTTTAAACTCATCAAGAAGAGCTGTTCTCTCGTCTTGTGTAAGAAATCCTTTCCATATACCTTCAAAGATTTCATGATACTCAGTACCTCTTAAACCACTCTTAAAGAACTTAGCAACACCATTTTCAAAAACTCCCCAAGCTTTCTTAGTTTTAGTAACGCTCACTAAATTGTCAAGAATTTCAAAAGGTATATTTTTTACATTCTTAGCATGCCATTTTTTAAATTCTTCAATATCTCTACCAGATATTCTTTCAGAAGTTAATTCACCTTTAGCTACTACTCTTGTATCACTATATCCAGATTTGAAATTAGGCCTGCTTGGTGGCGGAGTTAATGGAGGTTCTTCAGTAGGAATAGTTTTCTTTTCTTCAACAGGTTTACCTTCTAGAGCTTCTGAAGCTGAAGGAGGAGCTGAAGATTGTTCTTCTAATTGAACCTTTAGAGCCTTACCAAGTTTAACTAGAATTTGGTATTTAAAAAATTCAACTATTGTATCTTCTTTTGAAGAATTTTCATTTAACGCTGGAATAGCAACTCTGTACTTATTTAAAGTTTCTTCTGTAATTGTGCTTAATAAATTTTCAAGAGATTTTTTATTTATTTTACCAACATCAGTGTCCTCAGAAAAATCAATAACAGCATTGAAGGATGATCCATCATAACTTGCTTCTGCTTTTACAACTTGTTTTGATATTTCAAAATCATTAATAGATCCGTCATTTAATGTAAAGCTTCCCAATTTCATTGTAGGAAGTGTTTCTTTAACTTCTGAAGGAGCATTTTCTTCTGACTTACCTTTAGGAGGTGCTACTGGTGGCTTTTGCTCTGCAACTTCTGGAGCTTTAAAGTTTGTATTTTTTTCACCTACAGAAAAGTTAATAAGTGTTGCATACTTACCTGCGTAATTGTAAGGAGAAGACTCTGATATTTTTGATACGTTTGTAACAAAAGGAATATCCTCTACTGATCTATTTTTTCCAGATATAAGATAAGATTGATAATTTGACCACTTTACATATGAAAGTTTATCATTATCAAAAACAAATTCGAAATACGGATCATTCTTATCCAATGTTTTCTTATTAGCAGAATGATAAGTTTCAGAAAGCACTTTAGTAATTTCTGATTCTCTTGAAGCAAATTCACTGATTTTATAAGAATTACTTCCAAGTTTTACTGACATGGAGTCAATATCAATCCACAATTGATTTGTAGACATTTCCTTTTCAGGTCTTGCGTAAATAAGTACAGACCTTAAATAAAGAAGTTTTTGTCTATCTAGTGTTACTTTTTTACCATTAGTAGCCTGAGATTCCATTTCAGTGATCATTGACTTAATCACTTCATATACAGTCTTGGCTTTTTTATTACCTAGAAGATTATTATTTAATACTTGTAAAAGATCATTACTCTGTAGATAAACCATTCCAGGTTTAGCATTCATGTTTTCACCACTGTGAGTAATTGGAGTACCTGTTGAAATTTTTAACAAGTTTGGTTCAGTATTAATTTGTGACTCGGTAACAATAGTGTCACCCACTTTATTCTTTATATACTTACCATCCTTCTTTTCAGTTCGAATCGCAAAACCTTTAGATATTCTAAATGATGATGTAGGTAAATCCTTTGCAGTCATTGGAGAAATTTGCTTATCAGGATTACCCAATAACATTTCTCTCTGACTTTTCCAGATTTCCATATTCTTCAAGAACTCTTCCTTCTCGCCAGTTCTGAATCTATTACTATTATCACTATTGTATTCTTTTACTGTAGGACGTGTTTCAAATACAACTTTTCCAAGATCTACTTGTTGACCAACTTCTGCATCCTTACCTTCAGCATTTTTTATTCTATTACCATTTTGATCAATAAAGTATCTGTTTTTACCATCTACTTCTACATAAACCTGTGCTACAAATCCATCAATTAAATTATTGACATTTTCTTTTTGAGTTTCCCAATTAGCACCATAAGACAATTGTGCAATACCAGATAATCCAAGAGCTTCTTCTTGAATACTGGTAAATGTGATTGCTCTGAATTTATTTCTCTTTTTATTATTTCTTATTTTATTTAAGAATACTCGTGATCGAATAATATGAGGTGCTGGATTCTTTTCGTAATTTTTAAAATTAGGATCATCAGATGCACTACTGCTTGAATTAAAAAAGTCAGCAGCTTTTTTCAAAGGGCCAGTTTCTCCTGTATCAATTCGTGTATCAAATGGAATCTCTTCAACTTTTGGATCTCCTTTTTTATCAGCTATACTATCTTGTTGCTTATTGATTTCAGAACTTTGATTCTTTATATCATTTTCTGTTTGTTTTCTCTTTTCAATTTTTTCTAAGAATTCTTTTGAAAACTTATTGAATCTATTTATTACAGCTTTTGAAAATTTTTGATTACCTAAAGAGTTTACATATTCAAGTTTGTTAATACCTTCTTCTGGCTTTTCAACAACATCTCTAAAAGCAGGATAATTAAGAACATCATCTATAGATTGGTTCAATATATTTTCTAACTCTTGGGAAGTGTTATCTTCTTCACTAAGTTTATACTTATCAAATTGTTCAGGAGAAAAGAATGTAACACTTCCATCTGGAAGCTGCACCTCAAATTCACCACCTAACGTACTTGATAAAATACTAACTTTTGGAGCAAGTACAATCTTACCTTTTTCAAAAGTGATAGGTTCCATCAGCGAGTAACTTTTACCCACTTCAAGAGTTTTAGTAACTTTTTTTCGACCTTCTTTTTGTATTACATCAACATCTGCAATTTCTTCTTCTGGTCTTTGATAGTTTAAAGGATTGTTTTTTATACCATCGTACTCAGCAATAAACATTTTTCTTCTTAATGAAAGCTCTATAACATCATCAAGAGTGCCTTTAAGTTCATCTTTGATGTCTGATGTCACATCCATTGAGTTGATCAATGAGAGAGCCTCTTTAGTGGCTTCTGCATTAGGTGTACCAGTTTCAATAATGTCTTGAAGAATGGCTTGTGTATTAATTCCTGCTGATGTAAGTTTAGAATTTAACTGAGGTATTCTTACATCATAGTTTGAAATTTTAGTACCAGCATAAGCAAGTTGATCAATTATTAAAGGTGGGTATTTCCTCATTGGTTTACCATCAACTTCAATACTTTCACCAGCATATCTAAGATTCAATGATTGATAAATATCATTAAGATTATTTGCTGAGTTTTCAATACTGGTAATCCTTTTTTGGAAAGTAGTTACTGTATCATTGATATTAGCCATACCTTGTTCCTTAAGTTCAGCAAGACCACTCTCAGTCATACCAATTTGCTTAAGTTCTTTAAGGTCTTCAGTCACCATATCAAACCTACCATACTTGATTCTAGGTGCTAAGTAATTATGCATTTGATCATTAAAAAGATCACGCTCTTCTAACTTATCACCATTGATTATAGCATCTCTATGTTGTTGCTGTAAGACTACACCTCTGTTACCAGCATCTAATCTTTCTTGGAAAGCTTCTTTGAATGTTGGAGCATTATCCAACATATCTATAAAAGATTTTGTATTCTTTGCTAAAGCTTTATTATTACCGTAGGTTGATATAGCCTGCATACCGCCTCCAGTAATTCCACCAAGAATACCTCCTTCTATACCTTCTTTGGAAACTAACGCACCTACACCTTCACCATATTCATCTTTTCCAATCAATCCGTATAGAAAACCATCTACAAATAAATCAGCTTCACCATTCTCTCTACCTTTCTTGAAATAATTTTGAGTACCTGTTTGTAATCCATATTGTAGAATTTCTTGAGCTGATTCTTTTGGATCAAAAACATAAGCACCTGTTCTCTTAACTCCTTGGTAAATCTTTCCAAATTTTGTCTTTGGAATATTTACAGCACCATATTTTCCAGCAACATCTTTTGCAACTTCTTCAGTTTGCCCAAGTAAACTATTTGCAGCTTGTCTACTTGCATTATAATTCGATCCTATTAAATATGGCAACTGAGCATATTCAGTAATTGCAAGTAATGCCATGTTTCCCAAGAAGGAAGTTTTTCCAACTTCAGCAGCTTCTCTATCAATTTTAGAGAGTTCGTCACCAACAGGTTCAGATCCTGTTTGTCTTACGTATTCTGCAATTAGATTATCTCTATATTCTTTTGATGTTTGCAAAGCTTCAAAAGATGCTTCACCAGCAGATGAATATGCTGCTACAGCTGTACGTCTTGCACCATCACTAAATTTTGCAAATTGTAAAAATTGTTTATCAATATTTGCAATTTTTGAAGTTGTTCTAGATAAATCTGCAATAGAAGAAATTTGACTCTTTAAAATATCAGCAACTTCAGCATTCTTTCCAGCAGAGAATGCCCTAGATGTATTTCTAAGAAGAGGTGTAAATAATTTAAACCCTTGAGATGCTTCCGCAGCAACTGCTCCTTTTGCAGCAAGTCCTCCTAATTTTGTTCCAAGTTTAACAAGTCCTGCATTGGCAATATTACCACCAACCATTGCACCAACAGCAAATCCAGAATTCTTGATTAATTTATCAAACAAAAAGTTTGTTGTGAACCAGTTATCTGTGGAATACCATTCTGAATTTCTTTCAGCTGCTGTATAATAATTTGGAAGAAGTTCATTATCTACATAATTATTCCAATCATCTAAAGTGGTCATCACTTCATTTTGAAAAATATCAGAAAACTTACCTCCTGGAGATATTGCTTTTGCTACACCGTACAATGTTCCAAATCCACCAGCTACAGTAGTTGCAGCAAGGTTTGCGCCTTTCAATATACCATTGGCAGCTTGCTTATACCATTCTTGTCCTTGTGCTGCGAAGTCTTCGTAATCACCAATTACAGGATTAAAAACTTTGTATCTCTTATTTGCTTCAAGTTCCGCATTACTAACAAAAATTCCTTTCGAAGAAGTTGGTACAGCAGCAGCTCTTAGTTTACTGAAAACATCAGATTCTCCAGAAAGATCCGAAACTCCTCCACCACCTTGAGATGGAAAATTCATTTGTGGATTAGTTGCTGCGTTCAACTCAACATCTGTAAGTTTATAGCCTGTTGGTTTAATTATAGGTTGTAGATTTTTATCAAAATCAGCCATTCGGGAACTGTTTAAAGATTTTCAATAACTTTTTTTAACTCTGGACTAATACTTGATCTAAGGTACAACTCTTTCACTTGTTGATTATCCAATCTTGATATAAAGTTCAATGCCCCTGAAGCATCTAAAGATTCTGGATATTGATAAGGAATGACTCCAGCAGGTGTCACCAAGTTCAAAGTGAGATATTGTCTGTCAGGATTATTAAACTCTTGAGTTAAATCTGCTCCAATGTTATAGCTTACGTTTGGCATATCAATTCTATCGTAGCCAGAATCTATAATCTTCCCAGTTGGATTTGTTGAACCATTGAATTTTTCTTGTGTAGAAATTAAATTTTTGTAGGCTGAGCTTTGTTTTATATTAGATCCTGTTGGTAACATACCAACTTCTCTTGCATCAATTGGTATAACAACTTCTTCACCACCTTTTCTTACCATTAAATAATTATCATTATTTTGATCGATTAAGAAATATTGAAGAACATTTTTATCACTATTATCTCCTAACCAACCAAATGCTTTTTCTATATCATCTTGAGAAAGACTTTCCGCCCCACCTTTTATTCCAGATAAAAAACCACCTGAATACTTTTGAAGAAATGAAGATGTTAAATTTTCCATTTTATTTCTAGCAGCACCACCTTCAGTATTTGGTAAAAAAATCGGAGTTTCTTTAGCAAGAAATTGACCATTACCATTTGCCATTTCTGTTTCAACAGCTTCACCAAGAACATCATTAAAACCTTTAACTTTTCTTAGATAACTATTATTTTGTAAAAGAACACTCTGACTACCTCTTAACAGTTCTTCTTTTTGAGTGAGTGGAGCAGAAGATGAATATTCACTTCTAACGGTAATTCCTCCCATAGGAGATGCTTGAGTTTTATCAGATCTTGTTGTCTTGTCAAGATATCTTCTAACTTCTTCTGAACTAAATTGAACACCATCAACCGTTACAGGTTTTATATCTTGTGCTAATTCATTAAGTTCTGCATTGTATTTAATAATTTCTGGTGACGAAGTTCTAGCTTTTTCATAAACTTGTTGTTCGTATAATGATAATTTTCTAGCTTCCTTTTTTGATTTTATAGCTTGATTAATAACTGTTTTAAATTGTACAGGAATAATTTTATCAAATTCAGCAGCGTCACCTTCATTATAAAGTTTGATAGCATTTTCTAATTGATCTCTTGTAACATTGGGCCCTAACGAGCTAAGTACAGTTCGCATAGTGCTTTCATAAGATTCATTGTTTTGATTTATCTCTTTTAACAACGCACCTCTTTGATTATTTATTTTTGTGGATAGACCTCCATAGATTGAAGAATCAGGAGACATCATCCCATTATTCTTCATTTCAAGTTCACGATTTTCATTATTCATCTTGTTAGACTCAACATATTTTCTCCAAGTGAGCTGATCTTTATTTAGTTCGTATCTTGCAACACTTAATTGGTGATTAGCTAAGTCCATCCTGTAACTATTGATTGGATTTGTGAGCAAGTTACTTTTCTGCTTCTCCCAAGCGTGAGCACTTGCAAATTGTTCAATAGCTCCTTTCCTGTAGATGTAACCCTTTGCTGATTCTATATCATTAGCAATCATTTCTAACTCACTGCTCATTTGAGTTTTGATATTCATATTAGCATTCTCAAGAGCTTTTATACCTTCCTCAGCTTGAAGTTTTTTATTTTGATCAGAACTAGATAGTGCTATCACACCTTTTAATTCCTTAATGTATTTTTCATTTTGTTGAATTTGAGAACTAGCTTTTGCAGTGGCATACACACCAAGTTGTTCAGGGTCTTGAATACCTCTGAATTCATATCTACCATTAATATTTAGTTGCTCAAGTTCATCAGGAGATAAACTTGCTCTGAGTGCATTCTCAATCTTATTAGAGCTTACACTTTCTTTACTAATACGCTGCATTGCTTCTGCTGTCTGTTGACGATTTAAAGAACCATCTTCATTTCTTACATAAGGAATATCTTCTTCTGCTAAATCAGAATGAAGACTCTTCAACACTTCAAACCATTTCTTATCAACATCAAGATATTTTCTATATCTACCATTATAAGATTGTCCAACATTTGTATCATTTAACCATTTATCTGTTTGAGTTGAAAAATCATATTCATTCTGGATAGCAGACTCACCTTTTTGTCTAGACTCTTCCATCAATGATTGTTCTTTTCTAAACTTAGCTGTAGATTGTACAGAGTTCATAACAGTATTATCTTTAGCAATTTTACTTGCCATACCTCCTACAGAGTTTACAAGTTGGAAGTTTGAAAAATCACTAGCAGCAACAGTTTTTAATTTTGATCCTAAATCATTAAGCTTTGATTGTAGATATTGTCTATCTACATCACGAACAATATCAAGTCCTGCAACTTGATCTATTTGACCTTGTATCTTTTGAATACCTTCATCATATCTTTTTTGTTTCTCCATTCCAACAGCCACCATAGCCTCAACAGGAAGTTGTTGGATATAGGGATTGAATTGAGGTATTGCATCTGTGAATGAAGCCATATTAGTATTGTTTTATCAAAGTTAATATAAAAGATTACTCCCTACAAGAGGGAGTAATTATTGATTGTTTTCTAACTTTTTCAGTTAGAGTTATTTATACGATCTTACAAGAGATCCATTCCTAGCAGTATTTGAAGTCTTTGATTTAGCTTTTTCTTCAGCAGCTCTTTGTTTTGCTAATTGTTCAATGTCTTGAGAACTCATGCTTGACATTTCTGTATCAAATTTCTGAAGAGGGTTCATGTTAATTGCTCTTCCTTTAGAATCATATCTAAAATCATATAAGTTTTCGTAAATCTTAGTTAACATTTCATCACGATTACTTTGAATTTGCTTATCAGCAATTGATTTAAAACTAGCTAAGTTTGTAGCCTTTGTAGCTGATTTAGCTGCCTCCTGTCTTTGATATTGAGTATCGTAGATTCCTAAATTCTTTAACTGTGCATCATTTAACGCAGCTCTGTTCTCATCATAAACTTTTTTGATATCTTGATTAGCTCTAAATTGATTTGCAAGCACACTAGATTTAGCACCATATGTTTGTGCTGCAAGATTTGCTTGTGCTGTTGGATTATATCCCATCATTCTTTGAGCAGCTCTTTGGTCTGCTGTTATTTCATTTAATTGATCTTGAAGAGAAATATCATAAGGTGTTGAAAGTTGTGGTTGGTAAGTTTGTGCTTGTACAGGTTCTAATTGATTTGTACTGAGTGCATATAATTCTGGAGCAATTTGATTTAAATTCATATCTTCAGCATTACTAGGTAATAGATATGGACGAACCTCATTATAAATATTTCTAAGCAAGTCAAAATTATTTTTCAATTCACCTTCATTATTTAAATAAGGTGTAAAGCTATATTGTTCTTCTGGTAAATTTGATTTAAAATTTTCTGAAAATCTAGGACTAGAGTAATTTGAAAACATGTTTGGATTAGTTCTACCAATCATATCTGGTGAAGACTGTTGACTCAATTGAGTCATATAGTCTTTCAACTTCTCTGTTCTGGAACCTTTAATGTTATCATCAAATCTTTTGGAAATTGTAGGTACTCCTAATGATTCTACAAATTTTGGTAAAAGTCTCATACTTAATTGCTGGAAACCTTTAATATCACCTTGATTGTACAAGTCCATTGCAGCTTTATAATCCTCAGGAGAGATTGTTTCTCCTGTTTGAGCCTTGGTGATTTTAGCACCCATCTTAGCTTGTTTTAACTCTCCAGTTTTTTCAAATTCTTTAATGTCAAACCCAGCTTCATCAGCTTTATTTATTGCATCTTGAAAATCAGCAAGAAAGTTTTTATCATTTAATGTTTTTTCATAACCATCTTTAACTCCAATCATTGTAACTTCTCCTGTTTTCTTTTTTAATAAATCGTCAGATTCAAGAAGTTGAAGTGCTTTTGATTGTTTTTTTGCAAGTTTATTTTCTTCTGAAACTATATTGTTTAGAACAATTTTGTTAAATGTTTTATTACCCCACTCTGGCTTATTTATTGCTTTTGCAAAAAACTTTGGAAACTTTCTTTTCCCAAATACAACAGCACTTTCAGAACCATCTGGATTTGGTTTTTTGATTATAGCCTCTTCTTCAACTTCAACAGCAGCTTTATCTGTTGCGAGTTTACTTCCAAATTCAGCATAATCTTGTAAATAACTATTTCCTGTATCACCCACAGAAAGACCTATACCAGTTCTTCCATATTCATCAGCTTCATCGTGAGAATTACCTACTGCTTTTACAGTAGGTCCTCCAATAGGATTATATGAAACAGTTTCTAAACCACCTCCCCAATGAGTTCTTAGATCTCCACCCATAGCCATATTATTCTGACCAATGTTTCCACCAGTTCTAAATGTTTCCATATTAGGATATTGCATTAATGGATCTTCTGCAAGAAGTTTTGTTAATGGTATTCTGTTGAATGATTTAATCATTTGAGGATTAATCATTCCACCATCTTCCATATGCGATACATAAGAATTTTGAATATTCTGAATACCAGGCTGTATTCCCATTTGACTTATTAATTGATCATTTTTCTTTTGATATTTTTTTCTACCAATATCAAAAAATAATGAGGCTTGATCTCCTAGAGTATTCACACCTTCAGTAATTAAAGCCATCTCTGCACCAGTTTGTGCTTTTTCCAAATCCTTATAAATAGTATTAGGAGCAAATGTATTTGCTATCTCTGCGCCATTCTTAGCAGCAAGAATATTTGTTCCTTCACCATATGGATTGTAAAGTTGACCAGGTTGAATCATATTCATCGGATCATCTGGACGATTATAATTCTTTTTAACTTGCTCAGGAAGAGTTGAACTAGCTTGTGCAATTAATGGAGATAATTCACTTAGTAGTTTGTATTTTTCTTTTTCAGCCTTTTTAGCAGCTATAGCACCTGAAACTTTCTGAACATTTGAACCAATAGTACTAGTAGCAGTAAATGCATTATTAACATTTTCAGAATTTATTTTATTTATTCCATCAGATAAACCACCTTTTTGAATAGACTCATCGGCAACACCTTCATTGCTATTAAGACCTACACCTTGACGTAAAGCTTGTCTTCTATTTTTATTTGCAGCTTTATCAATTTGTTTTTGATTTCCTGCATAATCAAAACTTTGAACTTCTATTGGATCTGGTGCATAACTATCTTGCCAACCTACTTGAGCTTTTTCAACACCTTTCTTACGAAGAAGTTTCTCAATCTTCTTTCCATATTTTTCTTTGAAAGAATCTTCATTAGGAAATTCACTGTAGAACTTCTTAATGTCAGTGTGACCTGTTAAATTTAAAATATCTTGTTTAGTAAGCATATCATTTATATTTATCCAGCCAGTTAT
>Ga0208303_1000157_pt1 | contig 27743 bp, 31 predicted proteins | sample CB_VirMetaG_2_FD_184537 | JGI IMG/M metagenome (GOLD analysis project Ga0208303, IMG submission 184537) | Freshwater to marine saline gradient viral communities from Chesapeake Bay - CB_1504_2 Viral MetaG (SPAdes) (version 4) | ecosystem: Environmental > Aquatic > Marine > Coastal | place: USA... | reverse complement strand
TAGTTGTCTCAAATGGTTTGCTAAGTAATTTTACAGCAACGAGTAGCACAGTATATACAGCTACTTTTACAGCCACTATTAATGGAGAGTGTAATATCAACGTATATTCGGATGTATTCACCGATGCTGCTAGTAACTTTAACACAGGCTCATTATTTACTTGGACAAAGACAGGAGTTGATCCAACGATATTAATTACTTCATCAATCGCTAAGTTTGGGACAACGACACTTTCAAGCATACCTTTAACATTTACCCCTAGTGCGAGTACTTCAAACTTCGTAGTTGGAGACATAGTTGTGGATGGAGGAGGAGCTATATCCAATTTTACTGGGAGTGGAACAAGTTATACAGCAACCTTTACACCAAGTAGAACAGGAGTTCAAACTATAACAGTACCCAAAGATTCTTTTACTAATAGCGATTTAGCAGGCAATGTAGAGGGACAATTTATATTCACTCTTGAGAGAGTACAATTATCTGCTTCCTCACCAGGAACGGTAATAAACTTTGTGAAGAGGAATATATTACAAGCTACCGTAACCACAGAGAATGGGCAATCTTGTATCCTTACGGATCGTAATTTCTATTATGAGAATGGGGTTTCAAGTGCCGATGTCTTACCTGATGGGAGTACTTATGATGGTATAGAGATGGTGGGCACTCAAATAGATATTCAATTAGAGATGGATGATAATACAATACCCGATGTGGTGGAAGCAGTAATAATTGGAAGTTGGAGTTCAATGGGCCACTAGGGTGATTAGATTGTATATAATATTGTATATTTGTAATAATTAAATTAATAAATATGGCATTACCACTTATAGCAGCAGGTGTTGGTCTAGCTGGATCATTGATAACAGGATATCAAAATAACAAGAAGAACAAAGCTTTAGCAAGTACTCAAAGACAAGCACAAGCAGATCAGAAAGCTGCTCAAGAACAGTATCGACAAGATTATGGTGCTTATCAGAAAGATATGCGAAATCTACTTGGGGATAGACCTGAGTTAAAGCTGACTAATAACCAAGATGCATTACAGCCTTATCTAAGTTCTGTTCAAAATGATTTGTTAGCATCTCAAGGTAGAGCAGCAGGATCTGAGGTCAGAAGAGATGACATAAGACAGAATAGTGCTGATCAAATATACAGAGCACAACAAGCTTCTAGAACTGGTAGTGATCTCATGGGTGCTATTGGTAGGATTCAAGCTGGAGAGTACGCTAACGCAAGAGAGCTTGGAGGTAGGGAAGCGCAAGAAAGAGTAAATAGAATAGACAATAAAACCACTGCTTTTCAAAGTGCGATTAAGGATAATTCAATGTTTAATGTAAACGAGAGAGCTAGAAGAGAAGCAGCAATGTATCAAAATGATCTTGATAGGTTTAACCAATCGTTTGGTTTTGAGCAGAGTAGCCAAGCAAATTTATTAAACACTAATCTGAATTTTTCAGCAGGTAATATCGCTCAGAATGCAGCTATAGGTCAAGCAAATGCTAACATGATGGTGAATGGTTTGGGAGATTCCTTGAATGCTTTAGGAAATGTTGGGATGCAATATGCTATGCAAGATGAACAGATTAAAGCTGACAAAGCACTTGCTGGATTAACATAAAAACAATGGCAGAACCAATATTTAAAACAATAGACTACAGTAATCAGATTGCCAGCAATAATAAGGCAGCTTCTGATTCTATGGTTAAGGGTATTCAAAACATATCCAATACTTTCTTAGCTGGTAGACAACAAAGCATAAATCAAGCTAGGCAATTGATGTCTGACTTTGATGCTGTTATCAATGAGGTTGATGATATGCATAAGGAAAATGTAAGTGAAGAAATAGCTAAAACTCAGCAAGAACTTGCTAAAAATATTTATGGTAAGAAGGGTAAGAATGGAGTGAGACTTCAGTTGGGAGATATGAATAGCGAGAATTTTAATTATGCAAGAGATATGCGTAAGCTTAAAAATCTAGCAGCTAATTCTAGGAATTTAAAATTAAATTTTACTGAAGCAAAAGATTTTGTAAAAAATAATAAGTATATGACTCAACAGGATAGAACTAATTATCTAGCCGACATATCCACTTATTTCTCTGATCCTAAAACATTATCTCAAACACCTGAAGAAGTTAATGAGCAGAAAAAGACTATTGCTTTAAAACATCATGATGTTGCATCAGAAATATCAGACATGATCATTAAAGATCAAGTAACAAATAAAAGTACAAGTTTTAGTATGGTTGATGGGAGTGAAATGCAAACTACAACTTCAACTCGTGGAGAACTTGCAGTTCAAGATGCTGATGGAAATTTTATTACTAATGACTCATTAATAGAAGAGTATGTTCAGAAATTCATCTCTCAGAGAGGATATGATCAAAGCTATAGCGATGGACTTATTGATAAGGTAAAGGCAGATGCAATCACTAATATAAAAAATAAGTCTATTGCTACTGCAACAACAAGGTCTCAATCCGAACTTGATATGGAGGGTAAAAAAGCTAGAATTGCATACACTGAATCTCTCATAAATAAAAGTAAAACAGACTTAGAGAATGATGAGGTTGCTAGGGATAAACTTACTAATATGGTTAGTTTAATTGCTAAAGGATCTGGAAAACGGCAACTAGATCTTTTAAAAAGCACAGATGGAATTAATGATGCTCAGTATATAAATACCGCTGGAGACTTTATAGAATTTATGCTGAATAGGGATAGAACTAATCCTCCATCAGGTCCTGATGGGAAGCCATTATGGAACAACAAAAATGATCAACAAAAAGTACCCACTTTTGATCAAATTAAAAATAGAAAAGAGGAGACATCTGAATTTCTTGATAACATATATAATTATTACTTAAAAATCTGGAAAGATTCTGGAAGTCAACCTGCCGTATTCTTTGATTATAAAGACAATAAAAGAAATTATAATCTTATAAATAGAAGGGATCAAGAATTAATACAACAAGCAATTTTATCACAACCTACTAATCAAGTGAGAGGTTTAAGAGAAAACCCTTTTGGACAATTAGATACTCCATTAACAGAAGATAGAGAATCAAATCCAGGAAGTGGAACATTTGGTAAATACAGTAAAAATAATTAAGGTATGCCCCAGAACGAACAATTTATAAAAGATGTCTATCAATTAGTATCTACTAACGGATTTCAAGGCAGTGAGGAAGAAGCTCTTGGTTTACTTCAAAACAATGCGGAATTTCAGCAAGATGTTTTAAAAAGTATTCAGGCTAATGGGTTTCAGGGTGAGCTAGAAGATATGCTAAACCTATCTGGAGTTTCTCTTTCTGAAAAAAAAAATTCAGACGAACCTTTTGCCTCACCGTTGGCAGAAAATGTTACGGACTCTACAGAGGAAACTGGTGTTGGGGAAGAAAACACTGATGGTGAACTAGGCTTTTTTGATGCTTATGAGAAAAGAGCTAAGGCAAGATCACAATCTCCATCTTTTTACGAAGGTCAGGGGGTTGCTGGACTTGGACAAAGAATAGTAGATGCAGCCTATAATACGGTAACAAATTCACTTGCATCAGAGTTAGAAACTACTTTTTATTTAAACCCTAAAAGAGATGAATCAGTACTACTTAGAAAGCAAATAGAACAAGCTAAATCTGAGGGTAGAGATTTTATCGTACAAATAGGGCAAAACAGACCAGACCTTGGTGTTGGCATGAATCAAGAATCTAAAATATCACTTGAGGATGCTCAAAAAAAATATATAGAGTTACAAGCAGAAATCGAAGATAGCGTAGAAGGTGTTCAAGCAAAAAGAGAAGAGTCAGCAAAATATCAATTACCTACCAATAAGACTTCTGATATGTTTACTCCTTTAGGATTTTCTGATTTAGTTGGGAGTCAGATACCTAGACTTGGTGCATCAGTAGTCCCTTTTCTTGGAAGTTTTGCTCAAATATATGGAGATACTTATATGACTACTCTTGAAGCTATTGCTGCTAAAGAGAATGGAGTTGATAGAGATAAGGTTACGCCTGCAATGATGATTAAGCAAATTGAGGAAGGCGATGATGGACAGGCTAATAGTGCTTTATCCGCATCTATTGGTGCTAGTCTTGATCTTATTGGTCTTGGTAAAATGGCAAATGTTTTAAAAACTCCACTTAATGGATATGTAAAACAGCAACTAAAAAAAGGAATACAGAAAGGTGGTAAAGCTGGAGCAAAAAAAGCCCTAGCAGTGGGTCAAGATATATTGTCAGCAAGTGCTGTAGAAGGACTTACGGAAGGTGCTCAGTCTGCTGTTCAACAAATAGGAACAGAATTAGCTGTAGACAAAACTATAGGACAAGCATTCAATTCACTTAACTGGGATCAAATATTAAAAGAAGGAACTGCTGGTGCTTTGATTGGAGGACCAATTGGAGGATTATCGTCTCAAGGTGTCAAATTTAATAGTAGCGATGTAGAGGCTATGATTGAGGAAAATGACCTCGGTGCTATTCAGCAGTTCACTCAAGAGGGATTAATTGACTGGAGAACCATACCAAATAAAACAAGAGCAAAGGTTGGTTTTGTAACAGAGAAAGTCGGAGATAGAACTTTCACATATCCATCAACAATTTTAAATCAAGATGCTGTACCTCCAAAGGTAGAAGTAGATGTAAAAGAAAAAGTAAATATAGAAGAACAAGTAGAAGATGAACAAACAACTAAAAACCCCACAGGAATACCTCCAGTGGATGAAGGAAGAGAACCCAATGTTGAGCAAGTTGATGCAGAAGCTGGACTTACAGCCGAAAAATCTACGGATCAAAAAACTGGATTAAAAGCAACCGCTCCTTGGAATGTGGATGAGAATGAAACTTTTACTGGAGAGAAGTATGAGGTTGTTTTAAGTGTGGTCGATTCTGAAGGTGATAGAAATCCAAGCCGAGAGGAGATGTTGTATGAAGTTAGGGTTTCGGTAAAAGAGAAAGATGGTGTAACGAGATTAAAAAATAATTTAACTAAGGTTTTTGATACGGCTGAAGAGGCCAAAGCTTACGCTAATAAGAATTTTATAGATAAAGACCCTGTTAATAACAGAAAAGAATCTACGGATCAGCAAGAAGAAAGAGATGTAATAGATGATTTACGAAGTCCTGTTGAGGGTTCTATTGAGGAAAATGTTATTGAAAATACAACAGAGGAAAGACAACAAGCTCAAGTTGGACTCATAGAAAAGAATGGTGGAACATTCATTGATGAAAATACTGAAGATATAGGTATCCTTTCAGGTGCTATTAAAGCTACAAAAGGCATTACAAGTAGCGATGGTGCGAATACTAAATATGTAGTAGTTGATGAAAAAGGGTTTAATGCTATTGTAGAAGGTAGCGAAACACTTGATCCAGAAGAAGTTGAAGATGCAAAAACATCTAATGCCTACTTTAATCCTAAAACTCAAACTGTTGTATACAACAAGGATAAGATAAATGAGACTACAGAGATTCATGAGGTAATACATCCAGTATTAGAATCATATATGGTCAACAATCAAGATCAGGTTAATAAGATGGCATCAGATGCTATTACAAAAGATAATAGCCTCCTTGAATTTATTGAGCCATACGGACAAAAAGATAAAGCTTTAGAGGCAGTTGTTGAAGGAATGGCTAGAGCAGCACAGGCTGACTTTGATAATAAAGGTTCTGTTAGAATTAAGATTAAAGATTTCTTCGATAATCTCCTAGAGAGAGCTGGGTTTAATAGAGATGTAGTAATTAAAGGAGATGAGACTTATGTACAGCTTTCCCGAAAACTTAGTGATGCATTCAGAAGAGGTAGAAAGATTGTTGTTAGCAATAAGGCAAAGAGTGATGGTAAAATTAAGAGTCAAAAGAATCAAAACCGAAGTAAATCATCAGAGTACACAAAAGAACAATTAGCTGAAATAGAGGAACTACAAGAAAACTCAGACACAACTCAAAGAGCAAATACAGTAAAAAGCTATGAGAAAGCAGCTAAAAATCTTTCTGCGAATGAACAACCTGAAAGTGTTCTAGATTATGGAGCTGGACTTGGTTTGGGAACAGATGCAATGTCTGAAGTATTAGGTATTGATGTTGATTCATATGAGCCTAATACAAGAAAATGGCAAGGATCTAAACCTGTAGATTATAAAAAGGCAGAAGATATTGACAAAAAATATGACTCTGTAGTATCTCTTAATGTTGTAAATGTTGTTCCGAAAGGAATGAGAGACTTTATTATAAAAGATATTTTTGATAGCCTCAATGAAGGGGGTGTAGCTCTTATTAGTTCAAGACCTTGGAGTGGGGATATAGCTACTACAAAATATTTTAAAGAAGGTCCAGAAGAAAAAAGTATACTAGTCAAAGGAGTTAAAGATGGTGAAGTAATAGATGTTTATCAAAAGGGTTTTGACAAGAATGAATTAGTAGACTATGCACAAGAATTACTAGGTCCTAATGCTAAAGTTACTAAGGATACAAGCTTTGGTAAGATGGCTATTAAAATAACAAAGGTTGCTGATGGTGTAAGGATTAGAGCACAGAAAGGATTAAAGATGCCGATGTCTGCTGACAAGATTTTATATTCCGATAGTGAAATTCTTCCAAAACCTGATAAAAAGATTCGAAACTCTTCCGTGGCAATACAACTTCAAGATGTTGCTACTGAATTTTGGGGAGGATCAATTGTTACTAGTTTAAATATTACTGAAAATGAAGAAGATGTAATAACAAACAATGGAATAGAGGAGGCTATTGATGCTTTTCAAGCAAGTGGAAAAAGTGCAGCAGATTGGTATTCAACAGCAATTGAAACAGCCGTTGCTGTTGCTGGAGTAATTCATCCTGAATTAAACTCAAAAAGTGCTGCATTAAAAATAGAAGCGTTTTCTAAAGAAAAAGACCCTGTTAAAGCTGCTCAAATCGTACTAAGAATGTCTTTAGCTATTACATCTCAAAACTTAAATGTAGATGCTAATACTAAATATGCCGAGGAACAATATGAATACTATAAGAATAACGGAAAATTTGATCCATCGAAACTATATGGGGCAAAAGCCCCTGCTATAAGTTCAAATTTAAAATTAGCAAACTTTTTAATATCAGAGTATGGCATTAATAAAGCTGAAGAGTTTATTTCAAAAGAGTTTACCGTTAAAGATCTTGAAGATGCGTTTGAAAAAGCGACAAGTAAAAAACTTAAAATATCAGGATTAAGAAACGATAAAGTCAATGGTGCAGCTATTTTTGGTCCTAAAATAGGTCAAGGATTTTTACAGAATTTAATGGGAAAATTTGATCCTGTTACTATTGATCTTTGGATGAGAAGAACATGGGGGAGATGGACAGGCGATGTTGTTGGAAGTGGTGTCACGGAAGAGAGAATGGCAAAATTAATTATGTCAGTAAAAGAAGCTATAAAAAATAAAGAATTAAAATTAAAATTACCCAAAGAATTTTCTCAATTTAAACCTGTCCAAAGGAAGAATAAAGGAGGTAAATTATTTTGGACAATGAATGAAAAATTCTCAAGTGAACTAGAAAATAATTTGGGATTTGTTAAATCAATCAATGCCATAACTAGGGAAATTTCATTAAATGCAAATACACTATACAAGGCAATACATGATATGCCTATGTCAAGGGAGTTATATGATAAATTCCTATCAGGTAAAATGTCATATGTTAATGTAGCAAACAAGTTAATAGCTACAAGAGAATCTATGGGAGTTAAATACTCAAAATATGCTTCTAAAGAAAGATTAAACAAGAATAAACCTATCAGTAAAGGAGAATGGATTAACTTACAAGACAAGAAAGATAAAAGAATATTTAGCCCTAAAAATGAAGAAATTAGCTCAAGAAAACCACAATGGGGAAATAATGCTAAAAACATTGTACAAGACTTAAATCCTATTGATGTTCCATCAAATGCAGACAGAAGAGTAATTACAAGGGTTGTTAATAATATAAAAAAGGGAATGAATGAGCAAGGTTACGTTGTAACTAACGCTGATGTTCAAGCACTGCTCTGGTATCCTGAGAAAGATATTTGGGCTAAATTAAGAGGAGAAGAAGAATCAAACTTAAAACTATCATACGATGATCAATTTATTCAGATTGCACAGAAAAGGGGACTCGGTGAAGAAGCCGAGCGAGTCTCAAACGAAATTAGAAGTAGAAGACCCCAGCGAAATAGCCTCCCAACTCAGCGAAGAGGAGATGAAAAAATTCCTAGAAATTCTAATAAAGAAGGGATAACACCTACTATTAATCCTAATTCAGAATCAAGAAAAATAAAATTCCAAAAATCCCCACCAACTAACTCTAAAGAGTTTAAACAATGGTTTGGAGACAGTAAGGTGGTAGAGCCTAATGGTACTCCATCTTTAATGTATCATGGCACTAAAGAAGACTTTGAAGAGTTTGACTCCACGAGTGGTATCTTTTTTACTAAGGAGAGGTATGTTGCTAAGATGTATTCTAAAGATGCTATAGTAAAAATGAATGAAGGTACTGAAACAATTGTACCAGCCTATTTAAGAATTGAATCTCCTATTGATCTTAGAGGTTTAGGGTTAATTTCTACAAGAAGAAAGTTTATTAATTACGTTAAGTCGATTTCTGGAGATACTGAATTTAATCCTGAAGGTGGATTCGAAGGAGATTTAGATGACAAGGTTCCTGTATGGGAAATAGTTACAGATTACAATGGTGAATTTTATGGTCATCTTGATGAAATAGGATACGATGGCATCTACATTAAAGATGAGAATGATATAGAGCATGAATCATATATAGTATGGAATGCTAACCAAGCAAAACACGCTGCTGAAAATAATGGAGATTGGAGCAGAAATGATAGTAGATTAAGATTTCAGAAATCAGTTCCTAAAAACCCCTCTATAGCAAAAGTTCGGGACTTTATACTGGATAATGAACAAATACTTTCAACAGATCTAGTATACAATTCATTAAAAGTAGAAGGGGTTGATGAGATTACCGTAAATCAGTATAGAGGCATTGTAAGTAGACTTATTGATTCTACAAAGAAGGTAAATAGAAAACTACAAGAGAACGGATACAAAACTAAGGAGGCACAACGTGAAGCGTTAAAAACGAATATGAATGCTTTTGCTGAAGAAATTGGAACATTAAATGATTTCTTAGCTTCGGTAGTAAAAATAGATAGACTAAAAAAAGTATTTCAAAATATAGATACAGTTAAAAAATTCTATAAAAAAGGTAAGCTTGGAGAGTTGTGGAATAAGGTTGGATTTCTTACAGATTTAGAATATATCAAGCCACAATTAATGAGTGATGAAATCTTTAATAAGTACAGTGACTTACTTAATGTATTAGCAAGAAAGCTAAAAAGAGGAACAATTACCTTTAAAGAAATTGTAGCAATAAATGACTTTAATAATGATTTCTACAAAGAAAATGAAGCTGCAAACCTTGATCATTTCGCTGGCATTATTGCACCTTACATAGGTGATCTAGAAGGTAAATCAGCAGAAGAGTTTATAGATGATTTAATACAAGATGATAATAAAACTGGTTTTGATTTTAATGATTCTCATGTAAAGTTGTTAGAGGAGAATAAAGAAGAAATACTAAAGATTATTAATGCTATCAATGAGGAGGAATTAACAACTGATCTTGAGGAGGAAATTAAGGATTCTTTACCAGCAAGAGATCGTCAAAGAATATGGGAAAAAGCTGCTGAAGGATTTGAGGAATTTTTCATGTCTGAATTGCAGGGTGTTACTGCAAATGAATTTGTTGAAGATTACTTACGAGAAAACCTTGATGAATCTGATGTAGAATTATTGGATCAAAAACGAGAGCATTATAAGTATGCTATTAAAAGAGGCAGATACGAATACAATAGAAATAATTTATTTAGTACTCTTCAAGGTGAAATAAAAGCTACAGGAGAATCTGCTATTCCAAATATTATAAGTGAAAGAGAAAGAGATTATGCCAAAACTATTTTAAGTGTTAAGAGTCTTAGAGACTTAGTAAACTTTGAAAATTACGAAATAAAATATTTAATTAACTCTGTAAGAAGTATTAGACACGCTAATTGGTTACCTCCAGTAGCACAAGGTCAGAGCCGTAAAATTAATGGAGAAAGAGAAGTTCTTGGTCTAGCTAATGACTTTGATAACAATGGTATTACAGCTATCATGGATGATTTGGAAAAAATAATTCCAAGTTTTGAAAGAACCATTAGAGAGGCAATCCGAGATGAGCAAGATACTGATTTAGTAAAAAGCAAAATAGCAAAGGATCTTGCTGAGAATGTTGGTGTTGCTAAGTTAGGAAGAATGAAATCTTCAGCCTTTGAAGAATTTATGAATGATTTTGATGCAATCCTAGCCTCATTTCAAGAGCGATTAAATATTCAAGAAAAGACTCGCAATAATTTGTATCTAAAAATAAACAGGAAGACCAAGAAAGATGGAGTTACTCTTACTCGGCCGCAGATTAATATACTTATTAAAATGCTCCAAATAGAAGAGCAAAACGTAGGTAATCCTATGTCTGATAAAGCACCTAAGTTATCCTTATTAATTAACGCAATACCAAATTTGAAAGGAGACTTTAATGAAGGTAGTGATCAATATCAGGATATGACCGCAAAGGAGTTATGGAAAATATTTGGCAATGAGGATGATAGTTTAAACATCGCAAAAGTTAATTCTTTTATAGAGAGAGCCAATGCACAAGAATATGTAAGTTTCCTAGCTAAAGAAGCGGAGAATAATCAATCTCTAGTCCTACATAATTCAAAATACAGAAGAAAAGAAGGTGTAGATATTTTTAATGCTTATACTCCAATAAGAGTAAGAAAGAGTGGAAAAAAAGCAGAAGAACTTGACTTGACAGGGTTCTTTGATTCTTTAACGGTTAAATCAAAAACATCAATAAGTAGAAAGCCCTGGAATGAGGGTAGATATAAAAGCGATAAAATTGATTGGGATTCTTTTGGGACTAGCAGATTTGCTCACCAAGATGTACATAAAGATTATTATTTATCCGAGCCTTACTTAGATGCATACTCTACTTTAACTATGCTTAGAGGTAGATTAAATCGTAATGGAGATGTAGCAATATCAGCAGTACAAGATATTATACAAGGTAAGATGCAGGCTCAATTTGAAAGTGCAAAACAATCAGCAGAAGGTAGACTGTTCTCTAAAACAACTGCGAATATTAAAACTTCGCTTTTGTCATCTTTACTTAGACCAGCAAAAGAAGGATTAGCTAATGCATTTACAGCTTTATCTAACTGGCCTGTTTATATCAAAGCACTAAAAGGGGATAGCATATCATCAGAGGTAGCAACTAAATTAGCAAGGATGTTTTATACATCTCAGGCATCAAGATTGTTAGACCCAAATTTTGCTGGTGAAGTCCAAAATGAAAGTGGTATGGCACTGGAAAACCTTGATCCTAATGCTGGTATATTTAAGGAATACTTTCAGAAAATGCTTGGTTCTAAAATCTCTAAGCTTGCTGGTAAGACTATTGGATTCTCAGATAAATTAATTGGCTTACCTATGTGGAGAGCTAGATTCAAAGAAAAATTTGAAGAGGTAACACAAATGAAATGGCAAGATAGTATTCTAGATTCTGATAACTTATCTAAGGTTCATGAGGATGCTATTACAGAGGCTATGAGGTCTGCTGATGTAGTTATTAAAAAATTATTTCAAGGAAGTTCATTATATCTCACTACAGGAAGTGCTGATCCTTCAGGTAAATTTGTAGCTAGTAATAATTGGAATGGTATTTTAAGTTGGTTTACTGGATTTAGAAAAGGACAAAAAGCACTAATTGGTGAATCTTGGAGTGTTTTAAAGCCTTACGGTGAACCACAAGGCTATATGACTAAAGCTCAAGCTGCACGAACTATTGCTGCATTATATGCTGGACAGATGGCTTATGTAATGTCTGGTGTAGTATTGAGTCATATGTTATTTGATAGTATACTAGATGCATTATTAGGAGATGATGAAGAGAAATATACTCTTGAAGAGAAATTTACTTGGGCTACAATAAATGGATTAGTCGAATTGATTTTATTGTCAAGTCCTATAGGTAAGGCAAATGCTTTAAAATATGGTATTGCATCAGGAGTTTCAAGACTAGCTGCAAAAACAGTATGGGATAAAAAAGCTGAACCTGAAGAAATTCCTAGTCAATTAGGAAAAAACTTAAAAAGGTATGCGTTCAGTGGTAGTGCCTACAAGGATGGATTTTCAGCGTATGCAACTACATTAGAAACTGTGACTGCTCCTGGTCTTTCATTATTAAATCAAGAGTATGCAAATACCGCTATAAACTCAGCTAATGCATTACTTAAAGTAGGAGGAGTACCATTTACTGCGGAGGTTATGGAGGTAATAAAAAGAACTATGCCTAAAGATCAAAAATCTACTCCAGCAAAATCTTCTCGAACTTTTAATCGTTAAACCTTCTTAGTAAATTATTCTTACAATAAGGTATTGCTTAGATCCAATTTATTTTTGCAATATGGATTTGAGTTACGACAAAATCAAGAAATTATATAAGAAAAAAAAGTATCGATTTTCTGAAGGTATTTTTAACCTTAACATATTCGGAATCAGAGACTTAGGTGGAGAACGAGATACGTTTAATGACTGGGTTGGTATAGCTTATGAGGATGACTTATGTGAGTTTCATGTAGACTTATATAAAGCCACAACAGATCCAGGAATTCACTGGTTGAGAAATCCATTAAACAAGAATGGCACAATTATAATGCTTGAGGGTAGACACCCACTTGCATATAAGATTGGGGTTCATGGTCGCTCTGGTCTGTATCCTTACGAGGCTTTAGAACAGATTTCAAACATGAAATACGTGAGGGACGGCAACAAGGATGATCATTATGATATCGACTTGTCTAAAAAAATAACTGGTAATTTCAAGACTAACATCCACCGAACAAGTCGCTGGTCCGCAATAAAAGCAATCGGTAAATATAGCGCAGGCTGCCAGGTGATACAGGACCCTAAAGACTTTGATAAGTTTATGTATGTCTGTCATAAGCAAAACAAGTTAGGCTGGGGAGACAAGTTCTCATACACGCTGTTTAACATTAAAGATTTCTCATAATGCTAAAATCCGACCAAGCTGCTGGTGTATTTGCCTTTACTATGATAGTTACTAATACTATGATTTCTCATGTTAATGAATACGCTACTTTTTGCTTAACTATTCTCTCGATTGTTTGGGTCGGATACAAACTAGCAAATGAAATTATTACTAGAAAAAAACTAAAAGAAAAAGAATGATTGATATAAGCATATACGACATAATAGCAGCAGTAGTAGGCATCCTCTTGTTTTGGATACTAGTCTACTCATCAGAGAAGGACAAATTTGATGATAAGGATGAAAAGATGAAGTTTCGTTCTTGGTGTCAGGCTTGGTGGAACAAAAATAACGACAACGTGCTCGCTCACTTCTTTGTTACAGCCTTCCTCCTCATCATTGGTATAGAAAACACAAGGAATCTACTTAGCGAATACTTTGACATTCCAGCAGGGATGGATGGGTTAGGGGCTAGTGGGCTCATTGGATTCTCAGGCTCTTTAATCAGTGATTTACTAAAGCGAATAATCAAAACAGTTAAAAAGTAGGAACAAAGAGGTCTTATTTTAGTAGGCTTCTGTTCCTATTGATTATCAACTACTTACAAACATTATGAATAAAACTACCATCATTATCCTAATGGCTATTGCTCTTGGGATTATGACAATAATAGCAACCAAAAAGAAGTACGAATTCGTTACAACTGTAATAACTGAAAGTCATACAGATACTTTATATGTAGAACTACCAAGGGATACGGTGTTCATGGACAAGGTAAAATATATTAGTAATCCAATTCACGATACTGTATTTATTAATAATGAAGGAGAGGAGATAACTAATTACACTGGAGAGTTTTTTGTTGACTCAGCCGTGACGGTCATTTATGATATCAATGTCAAAGGATTGATTAAAGGAATGAATTTTGGTGCAATTAAGAGCTACCCTCCCCAAGAAAGGATCACTGTAAATAACACAGTAACCAAAACAATTACTCAGCCTATGGAGTATAGAGCTTTGTGGGCTAGTTTGGGAAGTGATGTTTTGGGAAATCCAAGTATTGGACTTGAATATCAGAACTACAATAAGGTCATTGGGATAAATTATAATCCAGTGGATAAGGTAATAGGCTTTAATTATAAATTAAGATTATTTAAGAGATGACAAAAGAGGAGGAAATTACCCAATTAGAAGCTAAATTAACTGGTGATATGTTTAAAGATATGGACATTAAGGATGAGATCCATAGACTAAAACTAGAATGCGTAGGAGGAAGCTGCTCTATCGATGACCCTGAGTGTGAGGCTTGTGGTTCATAATCTCTAGTATCTTAAAGATAATATACTTTTTTCGGAAACTCATCAACCCCTCAGCCGCTTTCCATTTACGTTTTCTAATCAAAAAATTTAGTATTATTGATGAGAAATCTAATAGCATATTTAAATTTTTAAAATTGCTTATCACCTAGTCTAGTTGTACAACCACAAGCTTGACATCTGTCAAATGATATGTTATTATAAGCTCCGCAATAACTATATACATTAATTAATAATCCTGATTTTAAATCAATTTCATCAAATAGTTGTAAATCAATTTTACCCAACTCAATTTCCTGTCTAGCAATCTTCTTTTTATCGTAGTTTATTTGATTTATTAAATCTTTTCTTTTTCTTATTAGATCGTTCTTATTCATATTAAACTTTAAAAAAACTCCTGAAATCACCACGATTCAGGAGTTATATTAGATACACAGATAAATAAGCTCTTGACCAAAACTTATTGTTGAATTAAAATAATGGACATTCCTTTATGCCCTTTGATTATACATATATTAAATATTAGCCAACACAGCTAATGACTTTCCAGTAGAGTACTCATATCCAACTCTGTTCTCTTTACTGTATTTCCTTGAATGCTTTCAACGTATCGATAGGTCTTTATAGCTTCTTCTTCAGTATATCTTATGGCACATCTGTATTCTCCATCAGCAGTATGCCACTCTATTATCCACTCTTCAGTACCCCTAACCTTATCTACTTCCTTAATGCATCTTATTGAAAAGCTCATATTATTGTTTTTTTCTTTAGTTCAGTTTTTTTTATTTCGTCTTGGTGATAGCCCATAAGATCTTTGATCGTATTGACATTATTTTGAAATGAAGTTATTTGTGAATTCAATATTTTGATTCCCTTCATTATCCCTGCGGTTTGAGTAGCCGATACTGACATATCTTGAATCATCCGATACCTATCACTTCTTTTCTTTATAGCCTCCTGTAGTTGCTCTTCAGCTTTTTTAAGTTCTTCAATCATCGAGTTCTTCGGTCCATATGGTGGAGATCTCTTTGCCTTCATGGACATACATATATCTATTCCCTTTATTTAAGTATGTCGTGATGTACTCGTTTGATGCGTAACCATCTTTTTGACAACCTTCAGGGATGTCTTTCTTATTTATGATAATTTCACAACGATCATTGGTGATTGGATTAGTTCCATACACTGGCCTCCAGTAATTATGAGGCTCGACCTTGATAGGTCTCATTTGAAAATCTATGAATTGCTCGTTAGTATAAAGCAGCTTCTTAGGCTTACTATCGTGTACGCTTGTACGGAGTAACACATACTCATTGTTGTTGGGCTTTGCCTCTTTGATTTTGATATAGTTTTCCATATTAGCTTTGAGTTAGTGATTTAGTCTTCTCTGCTGCTCTAAGTGTGTAATGGCTTTTGCAATCCTTACATTTATACTGTTGCCTGAGTATACCTGCTTTAGTCCTCCTTAGATTCCTCTTCAATTTTTTGTGGGAACCACAACTAGTGCAACTAACTCGATAAGGATCTGTACTTAGATTGGGATGGTTTGACATGAATGGCCTAATGCGGAGATATATTTTTTCTAATATCTTAACATCGACTTCGCAGTATTTCACCATTTTTTGAAGTGCCTTCTTGTTTCCTTTTGCACATTCTTCCCACAGAAAAAGACCACCAGTTTCTAATTTTGCTCCTTCATCGATATACTGAGCGATGTAATCAAGTTTGTTGCTAGTAAGTTTAAATTCTTTACGAGCCACCTTTAAGGTATCAACACTTTCTATTGGAGGTAATGGACTTATCTTATGTTTTAGCCAACGAGCCATGATTTTTTTCCAATCAAACTTATCCCCATTGTGAGCGACTAATAAATCTGCCTCCTTGAACACCTTCTTAATGCCCTTACATATATCATAATCATCGGTAGTACTTTTATCGAAGTCCAAGGATAATGTGTGGACTTTCTTTTCGTGTAACCACTTGTATGAGATGCATATGATGTGCCATTCGTTCTGAATCGATCTAGTCTGAATATTTTGATTATACAGTGCCCAGTGATTAGATGTTAGTTGACTGGTCTCTATATCGTAGAATAATATTTTCGGTTGTTTATTCATTTCTATAATCCGTTAATATTTTTTCAACAATCATTTTTTCGGTATGTTCCAACCAGTCATCAAGCCACATAACAGCTATAGGTCGGTAACCCTTCTTTTTATGGAATAAAGTAGGAATATCTCCCTTTTCTATGATCATTTCACTTAAAATCTTTTGAGGATTTACCCCTCTTTCTACGTGCTTTGCTTGTATTACAAAGGGATATGTGCCTACAAAATCAATTCCATTATCGTCAGTTTTCTTACTAGCATATCGACTTGTTTGACACTTAGGAAATAATGGAAGTAATCTCTTGCGGATTAACCTCTCAAAATTGTGTCCCTTTCGTCTTGCCTTTGCACCGCTATTGGAATTTAAATTACCTCTTGGTCTCTTTTCAATCATAATGTTTCTTCTAATTCCCATTCATACTCTGGCTTCTTATCTCTTTCTTGAAGCCATTCTAACCAAAGATTAAACCAATCAATACCACTTGTATTTTTAGATTTAATGTACTTATCAAAAGCTATTTTTTCTTTAGCCGAAATATGAATTATATCTTTATATAACATTATCAAATTTAAACAATAAGGTTGTGAATTACACACAATCTGCGTCTTATTAGTTATTTTTTAATTAAAAAGGAATATTTATATCAACCATAGTATCATTTTTACCCTCGTCTACTGGTAATGAGTAATTCTTACCCTCGTTAAAATTTTTATCTTTATTTTTAATTTTATTAATCAAGTCTTCAGATTCATTAACATAAAATCTATTGTTTATGTATCGTAACTTCATTGGATCATTACTTGAATTCAACATACCACCACTACTAAGGTCTCTATCTTTATCAAGATATAATTCGGTAGTATACCTCACAGCAGGGTCTTCATGATTGATAAGCCGATGAATAACTAATACTTGATCTGGTCGGTTGCTGAATGTAGCACCACCACTACCTGAGTCTAAGTTGGGCCTGATCATATTTCCTTCAGCATCCTTCTCCCTCCGTGCGGATGTTACAGTGTGTATACTTAAAATAACGGATATACCTGTTTTCTCAGTAAAATCTAATAACTCAGAGTTAAATCTAATATCCATTTCATGAGCAGTTTCACCAGGCTTTTTTGCTTGATCAAATCCCGAATAAGGGTCAAGAAATACTAATTGATAATCTCCTGTATCAGACATTGAATAAAGTAAGTCAAGAGCATCGCTCATAGTCCTAACTATACCACCCCTTCCTTTAACAAATGAATAATGTTTTCTGATCCATTTATTAGCCTCTTCAAATTCTTTATCAGTACTATCTTGTAGTGGTTTTTGAAGATAGAATTCGGCAAGCTTACGTTTAAAGTCGTGAGATCCGTTTTCTTTAGCTATAATAATAATCTTCCAGTCATGATTAAGAGCAGCAAGCATGGTGAGCCATAGTATAGTTAAACTTTTTCCCACATTGGTATGACCGATTGCTACGATATAACTTGCAGGTTTAAATAAAAAGTACTTATCCATGTAATCGCTTCCTGTAGATAATCCCATAGCTACAGTGCCATTTCTTACGCTTTGCAGGTACTCATAATCACTTTCATAGTCAGCTAAATACTCTACTACATCTAGTTTTTTTTCTTCTTGTTTTATTGGTTTTTCACTGTGCCTTATTTCAGAATATTGAAGTGAAGTTTCTTGTTTTTTCTCTAGCCTTTCACCAAAATTTTGATCGTACAGTGCTCTCCATGCTGATTTACGATCACCATTATGAACAAGAAATACATATAACTCAGAGGGGCCGTAAGTTTTATCAGGATCTAACTCTGTACTAGTGGAGAATGTTTTAAAACAATTGTCACTTAATAAAATATTTCCGCTATGCTTGGCAGTTGTATCACCTGGTCTTTTCCAAAAAGATCGTAGATTATCTTCGCTAACATACGACCAACCCTGATCTATAAGTATAGTGCTTATATCTGTTTTATCATTGTAGTCTTTCCAAACAGTCTCTACCTTAGAATCACTGCTTATATTAAATGCATTATTAATTTCTGTATGATCTTTTTTAGTCATACTTGAGGCTATTTTTTCTATCTCATCAAACTCTCTAGCACAACTAAATAATATCTCACGCTCTTCAGGTGTAATGGTTTCAATTTCACTATATTTTTTTTGAACTATGTCATAATTCAATGTAGGCCAACTACATATATATCCTCCTTCACCCCTCGTTTCAAGCAATACCTTTACTTTTTCATTACCATCACTATTTTTTAACTCCTTCTTAGTTGTAGGCCTTTGAGCTAGTTTTTTATTTCCCTCAATCTTAGAACATCGATATATCCAATGATATCCTTGGCTTGGTGTACTAATAATCATGAGCTTTTTTATTAATTTATCGTCTTGCTCATTTACTTTAGCTTTATACCTATCGTATAAATCTCCGCTTAAATCGTACTTGAGGTCAATATCAACACACTCTAAATTGGAACTTATAGTACCGCAAATTATAGCGAGTCCATAAGAATTAATGTCCTTTGGTTCTCGCATCTCTGTTTTATATTTCTTCCATGAACCTTCAGCAGGGTTTTTGGTTTTAGAAACACCAATAACATTTAAGTTGTTCTTTATAAATCCTTGGACTATTTTTTTTGATATCATTTGGGTGGGGGTTAAAAAAGGGGACATAAGCCCCCTCTTTAAAATTAAACTAAATAAAAAAAAGAAAAAATTGGTTGTTTAAAAGGGTAACTCTACCTCTTCTTCTTGAGGTGTCACTACTTTTACTACTCCTGAAAAAGATTTTTGTCCTTCAAGCTTTTCCATGAATTCTTTTAATATTACATCTTGGAACTCACCCACTTTACTCCAGTCCCAAACGATTTTTTGTCCAACCTTATGCTCTGTAGCCATAGGTTTATCCCCCTTATCTTTGGTGTAAGCACTCTCAATCTTTTTGTCATCTTGATATAGTGTTATTCCTCTTCTCCTTTTACCACCGTCTTCAAAGCTGTACGGAACAATGCTTAATGGTTTATTTATATCAATATTGGGTATTCTGTCTATGAATGATGCCGAAAAAGGTTTAGTAAATTCACCATCAAAATACCCCATTGTTATATACACTTGTGGTGAATCAGGAGCATTTATATTCTTGCATACTAATACTAAACTATTGTATTGGGGTTCTATGTAGCATTTTATAAGTTGGATATTATCAATCCGATCAAATAATTGTTCAGCAATCTTCTTACCTGCATTTGGTCCACCTGCAAGACTTCTTGTTCTAATGCCATCATGGCTAATTTGAGTTGTTCTATCTACAATAAAATTACCCTCTTTTTCAAGTTGAAATATTTCTTCTGCATCTTTAGGCATTAATCTCTGAACAAACTTGCCATCTGCATTAATGTTTACATATATTTTACTTGGCTCTTCGCTCGGCTCATATAATAAGCCTGAATTATTACTCATATTATTTATATTTAGTTACACATTTAATTTGTCTTCATAGGGATATCCCAATTGCTCATGTATCATGTAATTAGCAATCAATTGAAACCTAGTGTTCGCCCTATCATCTTCTCCTCCACCTTTAATAATGTTGGATAAATTTTTTTGGATATTTTTTAAAGTTGTATCTGTAAAACCAGTTTCATCTTTTATTTGCTCATCGTTATACTCTAAGATCCTCATCATGTAGTAATAACACAGCATAGCACCGTATCCACCTTCAGGTAGATTAAAAGACCTTCCTGGACTCTTTCTTATATTTACTTGCTTTTTTAAAGCATTGTATAAGCTTTGAGGAGGATTAGGTAGTTCTCTGTACCTGTTTACTTGTTCTGTATTTAGCATTTACTTTATTGAATTCGTTAATCTTTTGCCATAGGATAATTTCCCACGCTTTCCACAATCAATCACTTTTGATTTTTCTTTGACAAGCTTTGATTTGATTTGATTTGATATGGTGGCCTTTTCTTTCTCTAATTCTTTCTTCTCTTTATTTATTTGATTCATCCTAAGACCTAATGCGATATCTTCATCACTACCTTTAAAAGTTTGATTCTTTGCTATGTATTCTTTTTGAAGAAAACGCTCAGACAAGAACTTACCATAGCTACTTACACTAGTTTTAGGCTCAGGATGTATTTGACTTAGATTCTGATCAATTTCATCTTCACTAAGCTTTGATTTATATCCTTCACTTATTATTTTTTTACCCTGATCGATCAGTACATCAAACTTTTTAGAGGCTTCAAGAATGCTTACTATATCATTTTGCTCTAATGGGATATGATGTGCGGTCAATGTTTTATCAAAGCAGAACGCATAAATCATTCCATATATGTCACTATTTAAATCAAGAAACGCGGTGCAGTATGTTTTTACTTGAATAGGGTACGAGGGATTTAGACCAGTCTTATACTTATCTCTTGCAAAGGCATCCATAGTCTTAATTTCTACTATGTAATCAGGTACTGGCATTTCACCTCGCTCTACTTGATTTATAACATCTTGCTCAGTAATTGACTTATCCTTGAATCCCAATCCATCCACGTTACTTATAATCCATGGGAATTTCTTATTTACAACCATGTAGGGGAATGGCACATGAGAGGCCAATTTTTTACCATCATTATAGTTTTTTATATGATTGTTCTCAGGGCCATTTGGATTTAAATACTGAGATTCTTCAAGTATTATATCCTCAAAACGAGTACCATAATGAATCGCAGCGTTTTCAGATAAGTTTTTTGGTTCAGTTCTGCCTAGCTTTTCATAAAATAGTTCAGTACTTGAATACCACTCATTCATGTTAAATAAAACAGCCATATCAGACCCACCAATTCCCTTAGATCGTTGCTCTAGCCAGTCTTTCTTGCTTTGTCCTTTGGTTGGTATTAATAAGTAATCGCCTATCTCTATCATAACTACAGATGCAATATAATATAAATGTTTGTAAAATACGTAGAATCTATATTCTAATTAATATTTATTTTTGAGGAGGTCGTAAAGCCTTTTCTTTAAACTAAATTTTATTAGGCTTCTGTTGCCATATTCCCAATCATTGTGGCAATTCATACAAATTAGAATAATATTATCCTTGTTATGCTTGTATTTTGGGAATGCGCCTTTACTGAGGATGTGAGAAAAGAAATGAGCAAGTGGTATTTCACCAAGCTCCTTATGGCAACACTCACAGTAGTGAGGTCTTTCAATCCATATCTCCCTAAAGAGTTCTTTCAATTATAGCTTTGGAATTGATAATGGTTTTTCTTGTGCGGAGAATTCATCTGCTCCTTTGTATTTATCGTAAATACCAACAAGCATTAATACTGCTCTTCCTATGGCTCTCTTTTCTGCCATTTCTACTACATAGTGTGAGGGGGTTGTGTTTGGCGATGCAGATGCGAAGGTTTCAATCTCACCAGTTTTATTTCTTGCCGTACACTTGACAATTATATGCATAGATTCTTTTCCTTTACTCGTCATCGGCTTAATATCTTCTAACGATAGGGTATAGGTTATTACTTCCTTTTTTATGATCTTTCTAATTCCACTCATTAGAATTAGATTGACTTTATCTCCAGTGATCTCGTCTGAAAAAGTATCGTAATCTCTAGGATCTAAGTATTTCATTATCAAAGTATTGTTTGTCATGCATTTCAGCTACGATACTAGTCCAATTAACTATTCTCCTTACTGAGCAATCTTTCTTTAGGATGTTTTTTAAAATATGTTTTTTATACAAATCAGGGTAGTGAATTTTAACAAGTTCTTTAAATCGACTCCATCGATTGTACCATAAGTTATCTTTCAGAATACAGTCCTTGCTTTCTGATAATATAATGGTCTTTATCGTTTGAGATCCTCTTCTCATCCTCCTCTGCGAGAATTTCAATTAGACAAATTGCCTTATTATACTTCTTCTCTGTTACTGCTTTAATTATTAAATGTAATATATGATCATGCATGAATTATATGGATTATTCGCACATATTACACAATACAAAGATAATTAAGAATCTTGTATTATATCGTAAATACGATGTTATCAGTTGATTTTTATAAAATTTATATATCTATTAATTTAGATATCATTTTCTGAAGACTAGAGTTATTTCTCTCTAATTCCTCACAACGCTCTCTAAGTTTATAAAGCTCTGATTGGTCACCTTTATCATAGCTTATTTTCATATGTCCCTCACCTGAGATTACCCACCAAGGGTCAACTCTACATCTCCGCTTTAATAAAATCAGAAAATGTATTGTGGGATTCTGTCTCGCTCCTTCAATTGAGGATATAACATACCTCTCAACACCTAGCTTGTCAGCAAAAGACCCTTGAGTATCGTCAAGCTGCAAACGAATTGATTTAATTCTGTAGCACATATCACGATCTATGCCAGTTGTTGATTTTGCTTTTTTAGGTTTAAACTTATCCCTATCCTCTTTTGTTAGAGTTCTAGTAAAGGGATCAATAGGCTCACCATTATCTTTCTCAGATCCAAACATGATGAAATCTCTATTTAAGAAATCGATGACCTTTTCAAGCTTATCTATATGCTCTAAGGTCATCTTGGTTGGTTTATGCTCACTAATCAGGTTATTGAAAGTTCCAACACTGCTTCCAGTTAAATTACTTAGAACTCTGGTCATTTGAGATAAATCTATCTCTTCACTAGGTTTGAGTAAATTTAATATCTCGATAAACCTAAGATTCTCTTCATACGCACCTTGTCTAAGTCGGCTCAGTGGTATATTGTTTTCTAGTTTTTTTTCGGTAGTCATTATTTGGGATTTAATACTTCTTTTACAAACATTTAAGTTATAAAAGTACTAGTAGTAAACTAATAATACAAATAAATCATTAATTTAAGTTATAAAAGTACTACTAGTAAACTAATAATACAAATAAATCATTAATTATTGTTATTTTGTGTACTTATAATTCTACTTTCTGCATCAATAAAAATTTGTTTCTGCTCTAATATAGTGTTATCAGTATTTAAATCAGCATAATTATTGAGTACTGTTTCAACACTATCACCCATCATTTTAGCTACAATATGTACTTGCATTTTCAAGTCATTCATACAATGCATTCCGAAAGTATGCCTGAGTCTATGAGATGTTAGTGGCTCATCATCTTCAAATTCAATTTCTTTTTCTAACCTTTTTAAGAAATTATTATAATTCATAATATTCCTTTGTTTGATTTTATTTATATACTTACTATTTATTACATAAGGCTCAAATAAAATAGGCTTCAACTCATCTACTAGTTCCTTAACTTCTTGAGTTAAAAAGATACAGTAATCTCCATATTTTTTATCTCCTTCTCCCTTTTGCCGAGTTCCAATCAGTGCAGGACCATTTATTGTTTGTGATACATCTAAACAATCCTCCTTCCCGAATTCAATAAATGATAACCCAGTATTAGCCTGAATAAGAGCCATGAGTTGATGCATTTTATCTTTAGTATCACTATAATCTAATTTTTTTATCTTAGCTACATACTTCCAATCAATAGACTTAGCCAATGCTTTCTTTTTTCTTTCTTTTTTACCTTTTTGTTTTATTATGTCTTTAAACGGATTATTTATTAAATCAGGGATCTGGTCTAAATGATTCTTTGAGAATAAGTTAAATAAGCTTTTAAGTACTTGAATATATTGATAAATACTAGAATGTTTTAAACCAGAATCCTTTAAGTAGTCGGCATAATCAGTTACATGAGTTCTAAACATTTGCCTTGGCGCGTTTTTTATAACTGAAAAATTGCTATAAATAGTGGGGTTAGATTTAATAAAATTTGAGAAAGTCCCAGTAACTATTCTCTTGCCGTATAATGTGTGTTCAGACAAGTTTTTACTATGCTCCAGTGAGTAGTCAAAGACTTCTAAAATAGTGCTTGTGTACTTGACAATATCTCCACCATAATAATAGTCTAATACCTGATCAATATCGTTGAATAAATGACCATCATAGTCCTCTAATTTTCTCTTCATTTCAATGAGCTTAATATTCTGCTCATGGTATTCATAACCAATCAATCCACCTCTTTGAAAATGGTCAGGATGATTAGCATAAATCTTGGTGGCTATTTGTCTTTGAGTACTCCTAAATGTAATGTTAGCATAGATGCCTCTACGGTCAGAATTCTTAGAGGTTTTCTTTAAATAAAATGTTACGTTGATGTTTGTATTTGGTCTTTTCATATTCCTTTTTTATAAGTTTATTTTAGATAATGGACTTCCATACTTCCAGTAGAATTCCATTTAAATACTCGTCTTTTACAAACAAATTGTTAGATTAAGACGAGTATTTTGTAAAATTAATTATAATAAAGGATATTATTGAGTAAATAGTACGAAATATTTTGTAATTTATTTCTTATTTGAATAAATTCTACTAAATAAACCCTTCATTATGCACCCTAAAGTAGCTTTTTTTACACATAAAACAAAGAAAGTAAGTAGAATTCCATATCCACTAAATATCCGAGTATGAGACACCTTGTTTGATGTATGTAACTCTTGAGGGACTGCACCCAACCTGCTGTGCGATCTCCCACTGCCGAAGCTTTCCTTCTGCTAGTAACTTTTTTACTAAAAGTACCTTTTCCTTTGTCATGGTTGTGTTGTAATGATCTAATCCACTAGTGCTTTTTTTCATAGGCTTTAACACCCATTTAAGGTTGTCTGTTCTTAGGTCATGAGGATCTCCATTTAGGTGGTCAACGTAACTATAATTCTGAGGATTAAAGATGAAAAGTTCTGCTATAATCTTAGCGACTCTCCATCTCTTTTTTCCTATCATTATGGTCTCCTTATTAGAGATAAAAGTATACTTCAGTTTGCGACCTTTTATATTGTAGGCATTGCCCATTTTATCAAAATAAAATCCAAGAAATTCCTTGATGTCACCAACATCATTTATTCTTCTTAATAGGTCTTCACTACCTTGGGGGATTTTATCTTCACCATCCTTGAACATTCGTACCACAAGCTTTACAGACTCTTCTGATACTTTGGGACCAGAACGCATGGACTCCATAAACTTCTGCCTCTCTTCTTCGTTTTTCTTCATGACATAGAAGAGCGAACTTTCTTCCTCGTTTTTCATTGCGTTCAAATTTAAATCAACTTTTTTAGTTCTCATCTTCCTTTATCTTAAATTTCAAATACTGTTCAAGTAGTTTGTGAAAATCTCTCTCTTTCAGTTGCTCTATTTCATAATATCCATCACTCGTTTTACTGATCATCTGCCGAAAGTAATTGTAGTGTAACCTCTCCGCTCTTTCCATTTGATCCTCTAATGTTGTACTGTATCCTAATGCTGATTTAATTAATTCTATCATGATTTTTAGTTTTAGTTAAAAAATTAGTAAGTGCAGTCATTACTGCATCTTTCATTTGTATCTTATTTACTTTACAAATTCTTTTTAATTCAGAATGAACAATAGGGTCAATCCCAATAGTCTTCTCGTCTATTCTTCTCATGACCGTGCTATTTTGTTTCTGATTTCTTTTTCCCTAGCTTTTCTATTTATGTAGCTATTCCCTCTGAGGCTTGGGTCTGTCTCTTGTAACTTTCTCCTTGCCCTCGTGATGGTGTCTGAGGTAGTGAGATCAAGACTGATGTAAAGTTTACAAAACTCCATAGCTTTTTCTCTGCTCACACCAAACTGACATAACTCGTCAATCCAAATATTGGCGGTTAACTTCTTATCATCATCCTTACAATGATTGGCCACCTCTAGGATGGTTTTTACTTTATCTTGAATAGGTATCTTTTTCATAATCTATATCTTGAAACTTTTACTTTCTTTTCTCTTGTTTTTGAGTATCCTAAATCTAAATAGGGGTCACCCTCACCTGTCAGTAGATACCATAGCGAGATGCCATATTCCTTTATTAGGGTTCTCATCTCACGGTTATCTAAGACTGGTCTTTCCCTTAATTCTTTTACTTTATTAAGGGGTAACTTTTTACGTTCACTCATATTTGATTGTTTTAAACTCTGCCAACATTGGCATTGGTTCTACTGAGGATCAAACCTCCACGCTCTAGGCGGTAGAACTATTAATACAGATATTCCATATTATTATTTACTATTAGAGATAAAAAAAAGACTGTATTTGTCTTTCTTATTAAGCATTGGCTAATACCTCCTTTCTGACTATTTTTATACTCTCCCATTTAGAGGTGTCTGTCACCACCCAACCATCATCATCTATCTTTAGCTGATATACGCTACAGAAAATATCTGACTCATCTGTAATCCAAATATTAATATCGAATTCATCTCCTCTTGGGTTCTTTCTTGTGAACCAATGATCATCTAGATCATACTCTTTTAATTCTAGGATATATTTCATTCCTTGATAGGTCAGGATCATCTCATCTAGACCATCGATTATTGTTAGTTTATTCATTGTATTTTTAATTTAATTGTCTTTTATGTAATGTTTTTCAATGTTGAACCCAATCAAAATCAATACTATCTAATTTTTCTATTTGATCTTTGCTTAATCTGCCCTCTTTATAGGCGATCCTTTGCTCTTCTTGCCATTGCAATACTTCGATTGTTTCATGCATATCTTGATAAGCCTCTTCTACATCATTGTTTTTTTCTACATCATTATATTTATTGTACTCTATAGTGAGTTCTATTGCGAATTTTATCAATTCAGCACGGCTATTATTTAACCTTAGATTTATTATTAATTCATTATCCATATTTCTATTTTTTAGTTTAACATTCATTTTAATTGCTCCCATTGGTCATCAAAGACCCACGCTCAAGGCGATGGGAGTGTAGGGTTAGTCTGATACCACCTCCTTATCTAGTAGCATATCATTTAAAAATGACACTTCTATCTGCTCACCTCCTTCTCAGCTTTGAATGTGTTTACTATCAATAGTCGTTGATAAAATAATAAATCTACTTCCGTGTAATCTTCCCAACCCAATGCCTGAGATAGCAACTCACTAGCATCATCTGATTTGGGGTTAAACCTATAAATACTATAATCTGTATGATGAACTATGTGTTTTGCTAATTCTTTAGCAGTTTTTTCTTCACTATAATCCTCCATATATCGGACTGCTTCTTCCCCAAACAACCAATAACTAATACGCATTGCACTTTCTTCTCTATAATTTTTATATATTTTCATTTTTTCTAATTTCTCGTTGAACATCT